>Ga0265319_1000008_pt1 | contig 215029 bp, 194 predicted proteins | sample 4824metaG_FD_192443 | JGI IMG/M metagenome (GOLD analysis project Ga0265319, IMG submission 192443) | Rhizosphere microbial communities from Carex aquatilis grown in University of Washington, Seatle, WA, United States - 4-8-24 metaG | ecosystem: Host-associated > Plants > Roots > Rhizosphere >... | reverse complement strand
CCCGTGTCGACGCTGATCATGCTGTGGGCGGTCTCCTGCACCGCAAGCAGGCGGGGGATGGGCAGGTCGTCCGAGGCGGTGACGACGCCCTCGCACGCGCTCTCGCGCCGGATGGCCTCGGCCAGGTCGCGTTCCGCGGGCGAGCCGCAGATCACGACCCGGCTCGCGGGGAGTGCGCCGCGCACCTGGCGGATGACCTCGGCCCAGGCCGACTCGGGCCAGTATTTGAAGTTGGTGTTCCGCTGCCGGCGGCCGCGGCGCATGGTCTTCTTGTTGCCCGGCTGGACGAGCACCAGTGGCGCGCCCGCCAGTCCGCGGCGGGCGAGCCAGTCCGCACAATCGCGGCGGTCGGCCGCCGTGACCGCGGGGCGGGCATCGGGGGTGATCTCCGGACCGGCCGGGGGAAACGCGGCCGCCGGCAGCGCCACGGGAGTTTCAAGGGCCACGCGCAGGGCGTGGTGGAGGATGTTCTCGCCGGCCTGGCGCGGCAGGTCGCGCAGGGAGCAGATCCACTCCGGCCCGATCCCGCCGCGCTGCAGCAGCCAATGGGTCTTGGCGTCGGGCTCGAAGACATAAACCGGGCCGGGGGCGCGTTGTCGCAACCAGGCGACGAGCTGCCATTGGCTGCGGTTGAGCCAGTAGGGCGTGCGCCGGCTGGTGAGCAGCCGCACGGGGCCGCAGGCGGGCACCCGTTCCATCAACGGCGGGGTCCACGGGCCGGCGGCGACCAGCTCGCAGGGCCGGCCATAGCGCTGCGCCAGGCGTTTCAGCATGGGGATGAGCAGCACCATGTCGCCGAAGGCGCCAAAGCGGACGACCAGCGGGGTGAGGGAGGCGGCGGCGGGCGGCGGTTCCATTTTCCGTCGGCTAAGGTTGGCGGGAGGCGGGGGGAGGTGGCGGTCCACCGCGGCCTGGACCGTTTCGAGCGTGAGGCGGAGCAGCGGCCGCGGACCGGAAGGATCGTCGGGCCGCAGGATCGCATGCGGCGTATCCCATGGGTGCCAGCGCCACGGCTCGAGCGGGCCGAAGAGGGCGACGACGGGCACATGGAAGGATGCGGCGAGGTGCAGCAGGCCGGTATCGATGCCGACGGCCAGGTCCATCCGCCGGAGGAGGGAGCCCATTTCCCGGATGGAGAGCTGCCGGCTCCAGTCGGTCCAGCCGCGCGCCAGCGGCGCGGGCAGGGCGGCGCGGATCTCCGCGTAATAATCCGCGTTGCCCGGCGCGTCGCAGAGATGGATGTCGCAGCCGCGTTCGTTGACGAGCCAGGCGATCAGCGCCGCGAAGTTTTTGGGCGACCAGTCCTTGGACGCGACGATGGACTTGGCGCAGACGAACACCCGCGGCCGGTCGCCCGCGGGCAGGGCGGCGTCGACCCGCCGGTCGGTGGCGGGGTCGGTCCAGTTTTCATTGCGGGTGTCGGTGACGGGAATCCCGTCGGCGCGGAGGATGTCGAGGAAGCACTCCACCTCGTGCCGGTCGGCGTAGGGGGTGCTGCGCTGGAGCAGCCAGGCGCGGCCCTCGGTCGCAAAGCCCACGCGATGGGGGATGCCGGCGAGCAGGGGCAGGATGGCGCTGGAGAACGAGCGGCGCAGGATGTAGCAGCGGTCGTAGCGCCGGGCGCGGAGAAAACGCGCGGCGCCGGGCAGGCTGGTCGGGAAATTGGCCGCGCGCCGGCGCTCGCCCTTCAGGCGCGGGCCATAGAAGAGGAGTTCGTCCTTGTAGGGGCAGAGGGCGAGGGTGTCGCCGGAGACCGGCTCGGCGAGCACGTCGATTTTCGCGCCGGGGAAGGCCTGGCGCAGGTTGCGGAGGAAGGGGATGGCGAGGACCGTGTCCCCGATGAAGCGGTAGCGGATCACGAGGATGCGCAGGGGACGTGGGTCGGGGAAAGGCATGGCGGCGGGATGGTAGCCAGTAGTGAGTAGCGGGTAGCGAGTAGAAAGTCGGCGCAGATAGGGGTGTCGGTTTTTTGTATGCTCACTACTCGCTCCCCGATACTCGCTGCTTCTGCCTAATACACCTCCGGGTAGCCCGGGCCGCGCGCCTTGAAGCGCCGGTGCACCCAGAAGTATTGCTCGGGCGCGAGGCGGACATGCTCCTCGATCAGCCGGTTGATGCGGACGGCGTCGGCCGCGGCGTCGGCGGTGGGGAAATTTTCCAGGGGTGGCAGGAGGGTGAGCGTGTAGGAGTGGTCGGCCTCGCGCTTCGCGAAAAAGGGCACGACGGCGGCGCCGGTCATCCCGGCGATCTTGCTGGTGGCGGTGTTGGTGATGGCCGGCACGCCGAAGAACGGGAGGATTTCGGACGACTTGGAGCGCTTGCCCTGATCGGGCGCGTACCAGATGGCGCTATTGCCCCGCAGGGCGCGGACCAGGCCGCGGAGGTCGTCGAAGTGCACGGCGGGCGACATGTGCCGGGCGCGCTGGCCCCGCATGAGGTGGGCGACGACGGGGTGGTTCGGGTCGCGGTAGAGCCCGCCCATCCGGTGCGCCTCGGCCATCAGCCGGCCGCAGATTTCCAGCGTGGTGAAGTGGGCGGTGAGCAGGAGGGCCCCGTGGCCGCGCGCGAGGGCCCGCTGCAGATGCTCGAGGCCGACGACCCGGTGCGCGGGCAGGCCGGCGGGGGGCGCCCACCAGCCGGCGCAGACCTCGAAGAGCCCGAGGGCCAGGGCGTCGTAGTGGGCGCGGGCGAGCGCGTGGATTTCCCGGGGTGATTTCTCCGGGAAGCACAGCCGCAGGTTGGCGAACACGACGCGGCGGCGGACCCGGAGGACATGAAACGCGAGCCAGCCGAGGCCGCGCGCGAGGAGCCGCTTCTCCGGCCAGGGCAGCTGGTCCGCCAGCCGGATGCACCCGAGGCCGAGCCAGGCCGGCCAGTATTGCGGCCCCCAGAGACGGGCGGTTTCGCGGTCGCGGCTCATGCGCGGCCCGGCGGGGGCGCGTGGCGGTAGAGCTGCGGGTTCAACGCCGGGTCGTTGTACATCTTGAACTGGTAATAGACGGAAAAGGTGCGGCGCCGCGCCAGGACGTCGGCGAACAGCTCGGCCAGGCAGCCGGCGAGGTCGGCGCGCTGGCGGCGGATGCGCGCGAGCTTTCCCGCGCATTTTTCCCGGTGGGCGGCGGTGGCCGCCGCGCGCACCGTCTCCTCCTGCATGTGGAATTCCTTGAGCGCGAGGATCGACAGGCGGTCGAGCATCATGCCGGGCGTCTCCGAGTTGCGCGGGCAGCCGGACTCGGGCGGCTGGAGCGCGGCGACCACGGCCTGGTCCATCTCCTCGGCGAAATTGTTCCGCTCCTGATTGAAGCGGTCGATGTTGCGCTTGGCCCGGTAGACGGCCTCGAAGCCCAGGTCGTCGCGCCGGGCGACATCCTCCTCATGCCAGAGGGAGAAGTTGCGGAGGTGGTTTTCCTCCAGCAGCCGCATGAATCCCTCCCCGGCGGCCGCCGGCGCGGCCACATGCCAGCGGGCGGTCAGATCGGTCTGGTGGGCGGCGAGCGCGGGGGCATCGAATTTCATGGGGTGGCAGGGGAATGGAGTTGAAGAAAAGCACGCCGGACACAAGCCTGCGCATTCTGTGCACTCCCGGCCAAATCCCGTCCCGGCCGACCGCCGGGGTGTAACGACGACCCCTGCCGACGGCTCCGCGCAACCGTTCCCGGCCAAAAAATGAAATCCCTGCTGGTCATCAAACCCTCCTCGCTGGGCGACATCGTGCATGCCCTGCAGGTGGTGCAGACCCTGGCCCGGGAGCGGCCGGACTGCCGGATCAGCTGGGTGGTGCGGGAGCGGTTCGCCGCCCTGGTGCAGACGGCGCCGTTCGTGCACGAGACGATCATCTTCCGCCGGCGGGACGGGTGGCTGGCCTTCGTGCAGCTGCTGCGCCAGCTCCGGCAGCGGCGGTTCGACGCCGTCTGGGACATGCAGGGACTGCTGCGCTCCGGCCTGATGACCGGGGCGGCGCGGGCGCCGCAGAAGTGGGGCCGGCGCGACGCGCGCGAGGGCGCGGGCTGGTTCTACAACCGCCGCATCGAGCTGCCGGCGGAACCCGGCCCGCATCATGCACTGGACATCCTGCAGCAATTTCTGCCCGCCGACGGGGTGGTCCCGCGGCTGGACTTCCCCCTGGTCCTGAAGAGCGGGGCCGCCTACCCGTGGCAGGCGTTCTTTGCCGGGGATCCGCGGAACAATTTCGTGATCTTCACCGACAGCCGCGGGGCGGAGAAGCAATGGCCGGGATTCAGCGAGCTGACCGCGCTGATCTTCGCCGCCATCCCGGACAGCCGGGTCGCCTGGTGCGCCGGCCACCGGGGCAGGCCCGCGGTCCCGGTGCCGGAAGGGCGCTTCCTCAACCTGACGGGCTGTCCGATGGACCAGATGATCGCCCTGGTGCGGCAGCCGGCGGTCTTCATCGGCAACGACAGCGGGCCGATGCACCTGTCGGCGGCGTCCGGCAACCGCGTGCTGGCCCTCTTCGGTCCGACCTCGCCCCGCCGGTTCGGCCCCTATCCCCTGGACGCGCCGCAGCACCGCACGGTGGAGGCACCGGGCGGGCAGCTGGACCGGCTTGCGGCCGCCGAGGTACTGGCGGCGCTGCTCGAACTGCGGTCCCGGGCGTGCTGAAGCCGGGCGGTGAAACCGGCGTAAATCGGGCGGAAAAAACGCGGCCGGCGCCGGTTCCGATTTGCGTTTCCGCACCGCGGAACAATGCTGGGAACGCCGCCCCGACCCGGCGGTCCCAGCCTACCGCCATGCCCGAACTGCTCATCATCAAGCCCTCCGCGCTCCGTGACATCGTGCACGGGCTGCAGGTCGCCACGTCCATCAAGGCTCAGCGGCCGGAGTGGCGCATCTCGTGGATCGTGCGCGACATTTTTTCGCCGCTCGTGCGCTCCTGCGGGGCGGTGGACCAGGTGTATGTGTTCCGGCGCGACGAGGGCGCCCGCGGCTTCCTGCGGCTGATGCGCGAGGTGCGGCAGAAAAATTTCGACCTGGTGATGGATTTCCAGGGCCTGCTGCGCACGGGGCTCATGACCAAGTGGAGCCGCGGCAAGCGCAAGGCCGGCCGCACGGACGTCCGCGAGGGCGCGGGCCTGTTCTATCAGGAAAAGGTGCCGCTGCCGCCCGGCGGCAGCCAGAGCCACGTGCTCGACATCCTCCTGCAGTTCTGTCCCCTCGCCGGCGCCGAGCCGCGGCTGGCCGGCCCGCTGCGCTTCCGCGACCTGGAGCGGCTGAACCTGAGCTTCATGGAGCCGCACAAGGGCGTGCGGCCGGTGCTGATCTTCCCCGACAGCGGCCAGAGCAACAAGAAGTGGAACGGCTTCGCGCAGCTCACGGCGTCGCTCATCCGCGAGGACGGCCGCAAGGTCGTGTGGGCGGGCAACCATTACCTGCCCTGCAAGGAATCCTTCCCCGACGGCACCTTCCTCAATCTCACGGGCAACACCAGCCTGACCTCGCTGCCGGCGCTGCTGGCCAAGGCGGACTGGGTGATCTCCAACGACAGCGGGCCGATGCACCTGGCGGCCGCGATGGGCCTCAAGACCATCGGGCTGTTCGGCCCGACCGACCCGCGCCAGTACGGGCCCTATCCGCTGAAGAGCCCGAAGAACTACGCCATCCAGGCGCCGGTCGGCGACCTGCGGCTGCTGTCGGCCAAGGAGGTCTTCTACCTCTTCAAGCGCATCGAGTCGTCGCTGCAGCGGACGCTGGCGCAGTCGGCCGCGGTGACGGCCTGAGGGCGGCCGGGCCGGTGCCCCCGCCCCCCAAATTTAGCCTGTTCAACCGAGGGGATCCGGGTTGAATGCCCAGCCATGCTCGACCCCAAACTTCTCCGGGAATCCCCCGAACTGGTCCGTGCGGCCATCGCCAAGAAGCATCTCGACGAGGCCGTGCTCGACCGGGCCGCGGCCCTGGATCTGGCCTGGCGCAGACTCGTGTCCGAGGTGGAGGCGCTCCGCGCCAAGCAAAAGGCGGCGAACAACGAGATGGCCGCGCTCAAGAAGGGCTCGCCGGAATTCATCGCCAAGGTCCAGGAGATGAAGGCGGTCTCGGCCCTCGCCAAGGCGAAGGAGGAGGAACTCAAGCCCGTGGAGGAAAAATGGCAGGCCGCGCTGCTGGAACTGCCCAATCTCCCGCACGCCAGCGTGCCGGAGGGCCGGACCCCGGAGCAGAACGTCGTGTTCGCGACCCACGGCGAACCCGGTTCGGCCTCGGCCCACGCCCGGCCGCACTGGGAGATTCCCGGCTTCGCCCACCTCATCGACTTCGCCCGCGGCGCGAAGGTGACCGGCGCGGGCTTTCCCTTCCTGATCGGCGACGGCGCAAAGCTCGCGCGCGCCCTGCTGCAGTTCTTCTTGGACGAGGATGTGAAGGCCGGCTACACCGAGGTCAGCCCGCCGATCTTCGTCAACGCCGCCAGCGCGACCGCCACCGGCCAGCTCCCCGACAAGGAGGGGCAGATGTATGAGACGCTCGACCAGCTTTACGCCGTGCCGACGGCGGAGGTGCCGCTGACGAATTTCTTCCGCGACGAGATCCTCGAGGAGGACGCGCTGCCGGTCTGTCGCTGTGCCTACACCCCGTGCTTCCGCCGCGAGGCCGGCAGCTACGGCAAGGACGTGCGCGGGCTCAACCGCGTGCACCAGTTCGACAAGGTCGAGCTGCTCAAGTGGGTGCATCCGTCGTCGAGCTACGACGAGCTCGAGAAGCTCCGCGCCGACGCCGAGCGGCTGCTGCAGCGACTGGAACTGCCCTATCGCGTGCTGCTGATGTGCGGCGGCGACCTGGGCTTTTCGCAGTCGAAGAAGTACGACCTCGAGGTTTGGGCCGCGGGCCAGCAGCGCTGGCTCGAGGTGTCGAGCTGCTCCAATTTCGAGGCCTTCCAGGCCCGCCGGGCGCAGATCCGCTTCCGCCCCAGGGCGACGGGCAAGCCCGAACTGGTGCACACGCTCAACGGCTCGGGCCTCGCCGTACCGCGCGTGCTGGCCGCGCTGCTGGAAAACAACCTGCAGGCCGACGGCCGGGTCAGGATCCCCGCCGCGCTGGTGCCGTATTTCGGCAAGGAGTCACTGAGCTTCAAATGATGGCCGGCCCGGCCGGAGCCGGCTCCTTCACCGCAGGGTCTCGCGTGGCAAAAAAAAGACAACCCGACTGGCCGGCGGTGGCGGAGTCCTTCGCCCAACGCATCCCGCATGGCGCGCTGCATCCGGCCGCGATGCGGAAGGCGGAGGCCGAGTATCTGCGGGAGAAACGGCGGAACGGGAAGCCTTCCCGCTGGGCCCTGGCCTTGTCCGGCGGGGCGGACTCGCTCGCGCTGCTGTTGATCTTCTGGGCAGAGGGCCCGGGGCGCCGGGGGCGGCATTTCGTTGTGCTGCACTTCAACCACCGGCTGCGCGGCAAGGCGGCGGACGCGGATGAAAAGTTCTGCCGGGACGTGTGCGCCGCGCTGGGCGTGACCTTTGTCGCCGGCTGCTGGCGCGCGGCCCCGCAGGGCGCCAGCGAGGCGGAAGCACGTGCGGCCCGGTTTGAGTTTTTCCAGCGCGAAATGCGCCGGCGGAAAATCCGCCTGCTGTGGCTGGCCCACCAGCAGGACGACATTGCCGAAACCATGCTCATGCGCCTGGCGCGGGGCAGCGGCACGGCCGGCCTCGCCGCGCCGCGGCCGGTGCAGGCTTTCGGCGACGGCCGGCTCCACTTGCGGCCGCTGCTCACGCTGAAGAAGGCCGTGATCGTGGCCGCATTGCGGCAAGCCGGGGCCGTTTGGCGTGAAGACGCTTCGAATGCGGGCGCCGATCATTTCCGCAACCGGATCCGGACGCGCGTCCTGCCCGCCTGGGCCAGGGCCGCGGGGCGCGACGCGGTGGCGGGCGCGGCGCTGTCGCGCGAACGGCTGGAGGAGGACGACCATGCCCTCGACGCCTGGCTGGAGGCGCTGGCCCCGCTGGGCCGCGACCGGCGGCTGGACTTGAGCGTCCTGGCCGGCCGGCCGCGGGCGATCACGCGGCGCGCGCTGCACCGGTGGCTGCTCGCGCAAAGGCAGCCGACGGACCTGTCGCGGCAGGGATTCGAGATGCTGCTGGCGGCCGTCGAGCGCGGCCGGCCGACGCGCTTCAGTCTCGGGCCGCGGGGCTTTGCGGTCATCCGGCAGGGTAAATTGCTATTCCAGAGAGGCTAGGGCCGGGCGTCGTCACAACGGCATCCGCGCGGGCCGCCGGCGCGCAGCAGTTTCGCGTCCAGGCGTGGAAAATCCCTCGGAAATTCAATCCCGGTGCGTTTGACTTATCCGGGCGGAACCTACACGTTGCCCCGGTACTCTAACTCCCTCATGTCCGATAACGAAGACAACAAGAAGCGCCGACCCCTCAAAAGCATCCCGCCCGAGGGATTCCCGATCAAGATGATCCTTTTCTGGATCGTCGGCATCGGGGTGCTGGTCGCCTTGCTTTACCTCAATCCCGGCCGCACGCCCGAGCCGGTCCGGATGAAGATCCAGCAGGTGGTGCTGATGGCCGAGAAGGGCGAGGTCACGGACGGCACCATCCGGCCGGACGCCACGGGTGGCCGCGACTGGTCGGAAGTGACCGGCAGCATCAACGCCAACACGCCGGAGAACACCACCAGCGCCCCGAAGCCCTTCATCGCCTCCGGCCGCCTGACCGACACCAGCCTGGAACGGCTGCAGAAGACCCAGGCGTTCACCGAGAAGCCGGCGACCACGGTCCTGACGAACCTGATGATCAACATCCTGCCGTTCGTCATCGTCATCGGCCTGCTCTATTTCCTCTTCGTCCGCCAGCTGCGGCAGGCCGGCAAGGGCGCGCTCAGCTTCGGCAAGAGCCGCGCCAAGATGCTCACGCGCGAGAAGGACCGCATCAACTTCACCGACGTGGCCGGCTGCGACGAGGCCAAGGAGGAGGTCAGCGAGGTGGTGGACTTCCTCAAGGACCCCAAGAAATTCCAGAAGATCGGCGGCCGCATCCCCAAGGGCATCCTGATGGTCGGGCCCCCGGGCACCGGCAAGACGCTCCTCGCCAAGGCCATCGCCGGCGAGGCCGACGTGCCGTTCTTCTCCATCAGCGGCTCCGACTTCGTCGAGATGTTCGTGGGCGTCGGCGCGAGCCGGGTCCGCGACATGTTCGAGCAGGGCCGCAAGAACGCGCCGTGCCTGATCTTCATCGACGAGATCGACGCGGTGGGCCGCCAGCGCGGCGCCGGCCTCGGCGGCGGCAACGACGAGCGCGAGCAGACCCTGAACTCGCTGCTGGTCGAGATGGACGGTTTCGACACCCAGGAAGGCGTGATCATCATCGCCGCGACCAACCGGCCCGACGTGCTGGACAGCGCGCTGCTGCGCCCGGGCCGCTTCGACCGCCAGGTCTACATCGACCTGCCCGACATCATCGGCCGCGAGCAGATCCTGCGCGTGCACGCCCGCAAAATCTCCCTCTCCGAGAATGTCGAGCTGGGCATCATCGCCCGCGGCACGCCCGGCCTCTCCGGCGCCGAGCTGGCCAACCTGCTCAACGAGTCGGCGCTGCTCGCCGCCCGCCGGGGCAAGAAGAAGGTCGAGATGACCGACATCGACGAGGCCCGCGACAAGGTCCTGTGGGGCCGCGAACGCCGCCGCGTGATGGACGACAACGAGAAGCGCCTCGTCGCCTGGCACGAGGCCGGCCATGCCATCGTGCAGGCCGTGCTCGACGACGGCACGGTGCCGGTGCACAAGGTCACGATCATTCCGCGCGGCCAGAGCCTCGGCAGCACGACCTACCTGCCGACGAAGGACATCCTCACCCAGCCGAAGAAAAAGCTGCTCAACCAGATCGCGATGGCGATGGGCGGGCGCATCGCCGAGGAACTCGTCACGGGCGACTTCAGCAACGGCGTCTATGGCGACCTCAAGCAGGCCACGCGGATCGCGCGGGCCATGGTCTGCGACTACGGCATGAGCGAGCTCGGGCCGGTGGCCATGGGCGACAACCAGGACACGGTGTTCCTTGGCCGCGACATCACGCGCTCGCAGCATGTCAGCGAGGACACGGCCCGGAAGATCGACATCGCGATCTCCGACATCCTGCACGCCCAGTACCAGCGGGCGCAGCAGATCATCACCGAGCACCGCCCGGCGCTGGACAAGATCGGCGCCGCCCTGCTCGAGCACGAGACGATCGAGGGCAAGCATGTGCTGGAGATCATCCAGCACGGGGAAATCCGCACGCCCATCATCAGCGCCAAGCCGCCGCGGCTGGCCCCGGAGACGGCCAAGCCCGCCGCCGCCCCCGCCGCCCCGGAGCCGGCCGGCGCGCCCGGCACGCCCGCGCCGAGCCCGGCCTGAGCGACGGCTTTACGGTCGGGCTGAGCCGGGCGGAATCGCCCGGCTTTTTTTGTGCCGGGTGACCGGGAGGCGGGACCACCGGTCCCGCGAGGCACGGACGGCGAGGCCTGCAACCTGCGGGACCGGTGGTCCCGCCTCCATTTGAGGGTTGCCGGCCCAGCCCGGCAACGGCACAAGTCTGGCACTTTCTTACTATGAACATCTGCTGCATCGGGGCCGGTTATGTGGGCGGGCCGACCATGGCCATGATCGCGTTGAAATGCCCGGACATCACCGTGACCGTGGTGGACATGAACGAGGCCCGGATCACGGCGTGGAACACCGGCAAGCTGCCGATCTTCGAGCCGGGGCTCGACGAGGTCGTCAGCCAGGCCCGCGGGCGCAACCTGTTTTTCTCCACCGATGTCGCCGGGCACATCAAGCAGGCCGACATCATCTTCGTGGCGGTCAACACCCCGACCAAGACCTACGGCGTGGGCGCCGGCCGGGCGGCCGATCTGCGCTTCATCGAGTCCGTCGCCCGCACCATCGCGGAGCACGCCGAAAGCGACAAGATCATCGTGGAGAAATCCACCATCCCGGTGAAGACGGCCGATGCCATCCAGGCGATCGTCGCGGCGAATGCGAAGGGCCTGAAATTCCAGGTGCTCTCGAATCCGGAATTTCTCGCGGAGGGGACGGCGGTCAAGGACCTCACCAATCCCGACCGCGTGCTCATCGGCGGCGAGCGCACGCCGGATGGCAACCGGGCGATCGAGACCCTGGTCAGCGTCTACGCCCGCTGGGTGCCGCGCGAGCGCATCATCACGACGAATCTCTGGTCGTCGGAGCTCTCGAAGCTCGTGGCCAACGCGTTCCTGGCCCAGCGCATCTCCTCCATCAACTCCATCTCGGCGCTCTGCGAGGCGACCGGCGCGGACGTGGACGAGGTGGCCAACGCCATCGGCAAGGACAGCCGCATCGGCCCGAAATTCCTGCAGGCCTCGGTCGGCTTCGGCGGCTCCTGCTTCCAGAAGGACATCCTCAACCTGACCTATCTCTGCGAGAGTTTCGGGCTGCAGGAGGTGGCGGCCTACTGGAACAGCGTCGTGGCGATGAACGACGCGCAGAAAAGGCGCTTTTCCGGCCGCATCGTGAAGGAGCTGTTCAACACCGTCGCCGACAAGAAGATCGCGGTGCTCGGCTTCGCCTTCAAGAAGGACACCAACGACACGCGCGAGTCCGCGGCGATCAACGTCTGCCGCGATCTCCTGATTGAGCATGCGCAGGTCAGTGTCTACGATCCCAAGGTGCCGGCGGCGGAGATCCGGACGGACACGCTGGGCCGGGGCGTGGACAATCCGCGCCTGCACGTGGCCCGGGACGCGTACGAGGCCTGCGCCGGGGCGCACGCGATCGCGGTGCTGACGGAGTGGGACGAGTTCAAGACGCTGGATTTCGCCCGGATCTTCGCCGGGATGCCGAAGCCGGCGTTCATTTTTGACGGCCGCAACATCCTCGACCTCGCGGCGCTGCGGAAGATCGGCTTCAAGGCGTCGGGGATCGGCAAGCCGCCCGGCGGGCGGCGCGCGGGCGACGTGGCGTGAAGGTTCCGGCGGGGCGCAGCAAGCCTGCGCCCCTGCTGTGCCGTAAGCCAGCTGGTGGATATTTAGAGGACGGGGTGGCCGATGGCCGTAGGGCCGCACCCTGGTGCAGCCGCCGGTTCGCGGCGTGTTACCGGTTCGCGGCTGGACCAAGGTCCGGCCCTGCCGCGAAAGGTAGTATAGCCACCGTAGTTAAACTGCTCCGGCTTCGGGCGATTTGCCCGGCCGGAAGCGGCGCCAGACCACGAAGCCGCCCACCACCGTGAGCAGCAGCGCCCCGTAGGCGGAGGGCTCGGGCACGGGCGTGATCTGGTTGTCGTAGCTCTGCCACTTGGTGTCGCTGCCGGTGTAGGTGGGCGAGTCGAACACCACCTGGTTCATCGGCGCCGAACCCGTCAGGTCCACCACGGCGCCCGTCCAGTTGGTGGCGAAGAAAAAGTCGGCGGCGTTCTGCCAGTTGATGATGTTGAGCGTGATGCCGGCGGCGAGGCTGAGCGTGTTGGTGACGTTGAGGGTGGAGGCGGTGCCGCTGAAATCGAGCGTGACCGTGCCGGAGCCCGTAAAGTTCAGATTGGCGATATTCAAGGTGGCGTCGCTGAGCTTGAGCGTCGTGCCCGCGGAGACGTTGACCGTGCCGGTGAAGGTGTTGCTGGCGTTGAAGACGAGGCCGCCGGCCGTGAGGTTGAGCGTGCCGGCAAAGTCGCCGGCGACGGCGTTGACGTTGCTGTTGATGGTGAGCGTGCCGGAGCCGGCCTTGGTGAGGATGCTGGTGGCGCCGCCGGCGAGGAAGCCGGCGTAGGCGGTGCTCGTGCTGTCACCGGCGACGAGCTGGCCGGTGCCGAGCAGGATGTTGCCGCTGCCGGCGATGGAGCCCACGGTTTCCGTCTTGCCGTTGACGTTCAGCACGCCGTCGGAATTGACCGTGACCGCGGCGGTGTCGGCGATCTGGTTGCTCTGCGAGAGCAGCAGCGTGGCGGAATTGGCGGCGCCGGTGCCGTCGCCGACGGTGACAACAGCGGACGCGATCGCGTTGGGCGCGGCATTGTTGAGGGACAGGGTGCCGTCATTGATGGTGGTGGCGCCGGTGTAGAGGTTGGCGCCGGAGAGGGTGAGGGTGCCGGCGCCCATCTTGGTGAGGCCGCCCGTAGTGGCGGTGCTGGCGCCGGAGATGGTCAGGTTGGTGGCCGCGGTGGTGACATCGATGGTGCTGGTGGTGCCGGTGGTCAGGACGAAGTTGCGGTTGGTCGAGGCCGTGGCGCCGGTGTATTGCAGGGTGCCGCCGCCGAGGGTGAGGTTGGCCGCGGTGGTCGAGGCGGCGCCCAGGTTGCTGGCGGTGCCGCCGTTGCTGATGGTGCCGATGCTGAGGACGCCGGCGTTGATTCTCGTGGCGCCCGTGTAGGTGTTCGTGCCGGAGAGGGTGACGGTGCCGGCGGTGCTCTTGGTGAGGATGCCCGTGCCGGCCAGAATGGCGCTGACCGAGCCGTTCTGCATGTCGTAGCTGGTGCCGGTGAGCACGCCGGTCGAACTGGTGATGCTGCCGCCGGTGAGCGAGACGGCGCCGACGGTGTCGGAGAAGGTGCCGAGGGCGAGGGTGCCACCGTTGACCGTGACGCCGCCGGAACTGAGGGCGTTGGCCACGCCATAGGCGAGCGTGCCGTCCGTCACGGTGGTCGTCCCGGTGTAGAGGTTGGCCCCGGAGAGGGTGAGGGTGCCGGCGCCAATTTTGGTGAGGCCCCCGGTGGTGTTGGTGCTGGCGCCGGAGATGGTCAGGTTGGTGGCCGCGGTGGCGACGTCGATGGTGCTGGTGGTGCCGGCGGTCAGGACGAAGTTGCGGTTGGTCGAGGCCGTGGCGCCGGTGTACTGCAGGGTGCCGCCGCCGAGGGTGAGGTTGGCCGCGGTGGTCGAGGCGGCGCCCAGGTTGCTGGCGGTGCCACCGTTGCTGATGGTGCCGATGCTGAGGACGCCGGCGTTGATTCTCGTGGCGCCCGTGTAGGTGTTCGTGCCGGAGAGGGTGACGGTGCCGGCGGTGCTCTTGGTGAGGATGCCCGTGCCGGCCAGAATGGCGCTGACCGAGCCGTTCTGCATGTCGTAGCTGGTGCCGGTGAGCACGCCGGTCGAACTGGTGATGCTGCCGCCGGTGAGCGAGACGGCGCCGACGGTGTCGGAGAAGGTGCCGAGGGCGAGGGTGCCACCGTTGACCGTGACGCCGCCGGAACTGAGGGCGTTGGCCACGCCATAGGCGAGCGTGCCGTCCGTCACGGTGGTCGTCCCGGTGTAGAGGTTGGCCCCGGAGAGGGTGAGGGTGCCGGCGCCAATTTTGGTGAGGCCGCCGGTGGTGTTGGTGCTGGCGCCGGAGATGGTCAGGTTGGTGGCCGCGGTGGCGACGTCGATGGTGCTGGTGGTGCCGGCGGTCAGGACGAAATTGCGGTTGGTCGAGGCGGTGTTGCCGGTGTACTGCAGGGTGCCGCCGCCGAGGGTCAGGTTGGCCGCGGTGGTCGAGGCGGCGCCCAGGTTGCTGGCGGTGCCCCCGTTGCTGATGGTGCCGATGCTGAGGACACCGGCGGTGATGGTGGTGGCGCCGGTGTAGGTGTTCACGCCCGAGAGCGCCCAAGTGGCGCCGCTGACGGTGACGCCGCCGCTGCCGGCGCCAATGATGCCGGAGATGGAGTTGGCGGTGCCGGAGCCGGAAAGCGTGAGCAGGAACGTGCTGTTGGCGATGTTGCCGGTAAAGTTGAGCGCACCCGAGGTGGCGTTCCACGACTGCGCGGCGCCCAGGGCGATGGCGTTGTTGAAAGTCTGGGCGTCGTTGTCACTGTTCGTGATGCCGCCTGCATTGATGGTAAGGGTGGAGCCGGCATTGAAGGTGAAGCCTTGGGTGGCGGCGCCGCTGCCGAAAGTGATTCCGGCGGCTGTCTGCGGTCCGCCCAGCGTGATGGAATACTGGTTGTTGGCCAGGTCGGTGTCAAAATTCGCCGTATTCGTCGAGACCCACGCGGCATTGGTGCTCCAGTTGGCCGGGGTGGTCCAGGCCCCGGTGCCTGCTCCGCCCACCCAGTTGACAATGGCCCCACGGGCGGAATCCAGGGCAAACGCACCAATCAAAACCAGACATATTGTCGCCGATACACTCCTGCCACGGAGCCGAAATGGAGCGGTGGGCTTCATTGGAGAACGGTCAGGGCGACGCGCGCGGGCAATTAATGAATGGCAAAATCTCTTTGACTGATTCCGGTCGAAAAAACCGGGACAAAAATATCGCAGAAGTTGCTAATGGATAAATTATTCTGGCAACCAGCTGATCGGGAAAGTGTCTGGAGTCAATCTGGAAGTAGTCCGGATACTGCCAAGAATTGGTTAAAATGCCTTATCCCGGCACGATTTTGCTCAAGATTATGGCCATCCGGTCGCCAGGTGCATCCATTGCCGGTCAGGCTGCCCAACGAGGCGCGGTGCAGCGCCTGCGGCACCTGCCCTCAAATGCCGAGTGGCGTGCGATAGTGCCGGGGTACGCGCTTTGTGACCGAGCAGAGTGTTTCCCAGGGAATCGTGTCGGACCAGTCGCTGAACTCGGTGATGCTGATCTCGCCGCCGCCCTGCCGTCCGACCAGCACGACGGCATCGCCGCTGCCGACGTCGCCCTTCACGTCAGTGAGGTCGACGATGGTCTGGTCCATCGTGACCCGCCCGAGCACCGGGCAGCGCTGGCCGTTGATCAGCACCTGGGCGCGATTGCTGCTGGCGCGGGCGATGCCGTCGCCGTAGCCCGCCGTGAGGATCGCCACCGTGGCGTCGCGTTGCAGCCGGTGGGTGCGGCCATAGCTGATGCCGGTCCCGGCGGGCAGCCGTTTCACCAGCCCCACGCGCGTATGGAAACTGAACACGGGTTCCGTGTGCACGCGGCCGAGCAAGGAATGCGGATGGGGGAGGATGCCGAACTGCAGGAGCCCGACGCGCACGGCGTTGAACACGCTGCGCCCGGGCGTGGTTTCCAGCCCGGCGCTGTTGTCCGCATGGATGAACAGGCCCGCCGGATCGAAGCCGGGAAACTCCGCGAGCCGTTCCAGAAACACCCGGCGCTGCTCTGCGGTGAAGGCAGGATCATCGTCCGCGCTGGCAAAATGGGTGAACACACCGGCGAGCCGCACGCCCGGGGCGGAACGGATCGCGGCATGGAGCGCGACGGCCCCCGTGTGCCAGACCCCGAGCCGGCCCATGCCGGTGTCGATTTTCAAATGCACGGCCACGGGTTTGCCGGCCGCGCGGCCGGCGGCGTCGAACCGGGCGACCTCCTCGGGCGAAGACACCGTCGCGGCCAGATCGTGGCCGGCGAGGTAGCGGTCCTCGTCCGGCAACACGGGACTGAGCAGGAGGACGGGCCAGTCGCTGCTGAGTTCGCGCAGGGCCATGGCCTCGGCGAGATTGGCCACGGCAAAAAGATCCGCGCCGGCGTGCATCAGCCGGGCGGCCACCTGGGGCAGGCCGTGCCCGTAGGCGTCGGCCTTGACGACGGCGACGTAGCGGATGTGCGGCGGGAGCGATCCGCGGATGAGCTTCAGGTTGCGCTCCAGCGCGGCGAGATCGATCTCGACCCAGCAGCGGCGGGGCAGTTGGCCGGAGGCACTCATGGCGGGCCGGCTGTTGCGGCCTGGTGGATCTGCGCCGACCATTTCCGGTAGGCGGGCGCCTCGTGCTGGAACGCGTCGGGCGCGGTCGTGGCTTGAAAGTGGTCGCCGCCGGCGATGGCCGGAAAGATGGCCGCAAGCTCGTAAGGGCAGGGCGCGGCCGGGCGGGGCGACGGCGCCCATGCGCGAAAGTTTTCCGGCGTGAGCCATTCCCCCGCGGGCAAGGCGGCGGCCGGCAGGCGCTGCAGCGCCGGCATCCGGCCGTCGGCGCCGACCGGCTGGCAGTGCCAGGTGTCGCGCCGCGCGTCGGCGATGACGGTGAAGGCGCGCGGCGGTTGTTGCGCCCACGCAAACTGGCCCGCGACCGCCAGGCTCTGGTAGGCATAGACCGGCCGCGGGGCCAGCACCTGCCAGGTGCGCAGGGCCAGGGCGACGGTGCGGATGCCGAGCATCGAGCCCGGACCCTCGCAATAAATGAACGCCCCGAGGTCCCCGATTTTCAGCCCGGATTCCCGGAGCAAGGCCTCGGCGCCGGAGAAGATTCCCGTCCCGGCCTCCTCGGCCGAGAGACGCCAGAGATCCGGCGCGCCGCGGCGCAGGAGCCCGACCTGCACGTGCGTCGAAGCGGCGTCGAGGATGAGCAGGCGGGCGTGGCTGGTCAAAAGCTGTGTAAGCGAAGGCATTACGCGAGGGGCAGCTTGGGCCCGCGCGGGCAAATGTCCACGTTGGTTTCGCGGGCGGCGGCCGGGTGGAATCTGGCATTGACCGGGGGGTTGGCCGTCACCTACGTTGACCGGTTTCCCGAGTCGAATGCCCCCCTTTTCAAACCTGTGAACGTTCAAATCACCGACATCAACGAGACCCGCAAGACGCTGACCGTGACCCTCGACAAGAGCGAGGTTGACGGTGAGTACAATGCCATCCTGGTCGATTTCACCCGCCAGGCCAGCCTGCCGGGGTTCCGTCCGGGCAAGGCGCCCGCAGCCATGGTGGCCAAGCGCTTTGGCAAGGAGCTGAAGGACGAGTTCAAGCACAAGGTCATCGGCAAAGCCTACCGCGACGGCCTCGACCAGTCGAAGCTCGAGGTGCTCAATCTTGTGGAGGTCGAGGAAGGCGCGATCGAGCCCGGCCTGTCCGCTGCGATCAAGCTCACGGTGGATGTCCGTCCGGAGTTCAAGCTGCCCGACTACACGGGGCTCGCGACCGAGATCCAGCCCACCGAGCCGGCCGCGGAGGAGATCGAGAAGGTCATCGAGGGCCTCCGTTCCGAGCGGGCCGACTTCAAGGTGGCCGATCGCGCCGCGGCCAAGGGCGACTATGTGCGCTTCGCCTACGACGGCACGCTGGACGGCAAGCCGTTGACCGAGGTCGTCGGCGACAAGGCCATCTACGCCGGTGCGCCGCAGACCTGGGAGGAGGTCGAGGGGGCCAACGAGGGCCTGCTCCCCGGCATGTCGCGGCAGATTTCCGGATTGAAGGCGGGAGACAAGAAGAGTGTGAGCATCACTTTTCCCGCCGGATTCGCCGCGGTGCCGGCCCTGGCCGGCAAGCAGGCGGTCTACGCGATTGAGGTCCAGGAGGTCCGCGAACGCGTGCTGCCGCCGATGGACGAGGCGTTTTTCAAGCAGAACCAGGTCGATGACCTCGAGGGGCTCAAGACCCAGGTCCGGGCGAACCTGGCCATGCGCAAGGATCATGAGAACCGCGCCGCCCAGCGCCGGCAGATCACCGACGCGCTGATCGCCCAGGCCAGTTTCCCGGTGCCCGACAGCCTCATCGCCTCCGAGCGCGACGGCGTGCTCCGGCAGTTCATCGAGGAGAACATGCGCCGCGGCATCCCGCAGGAGCAGTTCGAGGCGAACAAGAAGGAGCTCTACGAGAGCGCCACGAAGGCCGCGGTCTCCCGCGTGAAGGTCCAGCTCATCCTCGCCAGGATCGCCGAGGCCGAGAAGCTCAAGGTCGACGAGAAGGATTTCAACAGCTGGCTTATGCGCGAGGCCATGCGCAGCGGCCAGAAGCCCGACAAGCTGGCCAAGGACCTGGGCAAGGACCGCGACCAGGTCCGCGCCGTCCAGCAGCAGCTTCTCTTCGACAAGGCCCTTGATTTCCTGGTCAGCAAGGCTACCGTCACTACGGCATCAGCCAAAGCATGAGCTACTACGTCCCCATTGTCCTGGAAAACACCGGCCGCGGCGAACGGTCGATGGATATCTACAGCCGCCTCCTGAAGGACCGCATCATTTTCATCGGCACCGCCATCGACGACGGCGTCGCCAATGTCGTGATCGCGCAGATGCTGTTCCTCCAGATGGAGGACCCCAAGAAGGACATCCACGTCTACATCAATTCCCCGGGCGGCGTCGTGACCGGCGGCATGGCCATCTACGACACCATGAATTTTCTGCAATGTGACATCGTCACCTATTGCATCGGCATGGCGGCCAGCATGAGCACCGTGCTCCTCGCCGCCGGCACCAAGGGCAAGCGCTTCGCCCTGCCGAACAGCCGGGTGATGATCCACCAGCCCTCGGGCGGCGCGGGCGGCCAGGCGGCCGACATCGCCATCCAGGCCCGGGAGATCATCCGCTGGCGCAAAACCCTCAACGAAACCATCGCCAAGCACACCGGGAAGACCCCGCTGCAGGTGGAGACAGATTCCGACCGCGACTACTACATGAGCGCCGAGGAGGCCAAGACTTACGGCATTGTTGATCATGTCGTTGCCTCCACCCGCGACGCCCAGAAAATCGCCCAAAGCGCCGCCTGAGGGCTATTCAAGCGGTGAGGTAGGGAAAATCCCTCGACTAAACCCCGGTTGGAGCCGTATATACTGCCATGGCCAAATCCTCTCGCATGACCCTGTGCTCCTTCTGCGGCAAATCGCAGGCGGAGGTGCGCAAGATCATTGCGGGGCCGGGCGTGTACATCTGCGACTCCTGCGTCAACGTCTGCAAGACGATCATCGACCGCGAGGTCAAGGCCCCCGTGCCCGAGGGCGCCAAGCCGGCCTTCCGGCTGATCAAGCCCGGCGACATCAAGAAGGTCCTCGACGACCATGTCATCGGCCAGGACCACGCCAAGAAGGTCCTCTCGGTCGCCGTCTACAACCACTACAAGCGGCTCAACTACGACGCCTCCGGCCAGCCGCGCGAGAGCGCCGCGATGCCCGCCGAGTTCAACGACGTCGAGGTCGAGAAGAGCAACATCCTCCTGGTCGGCCCCACGGGTTCCGGCAAGACGCTGCTCGCCCGCTCGCTCGCGCGCATCCTTGACGTGCCGTTCGCCATTTCCGACGCCACCACGCTGACCGAGGCCGGCTACGTCGGCGAGGACGTCGAGAACGTCGTGCTCCGCCTCCTGCAGGCCGCCAACTACGACGTCAAGAAGGCCGAGTGCGGCATCATTTACATCGACGAGATCGACAAGATCCGCCGCACCACCGAGAACGTCTCCATCACCCGCGACGTCTCCGGCGAGGGCGTGCAGCAGGCACTGCTCAAGATCCTCGAGGGCACCACCTGCAACGTCCCCCCGCAGGGCGGCCGCAAGCACCCGAACCAGGAATACATCCAGGTCAACACCTCGAACATCCTCTTCATCTGCGGCGGCGCGTTCGTCGGCCTCAACGAGGTCATCAAGAAGCGCCTCGGCCAGCGCTCGCTCGGCTTCCACATCAACGCCAAGGACCACGAGCTCACCCCGGACGAGATGATGCGCGGCGTCGCCCCCGAGGACCTGATCCGCTTCGGCATGATCCCCGAGTTCATCGGCCGCCTGCCGGTCGTCTCCGTGCTCGACGAGCTGAAGGTCGCCGACCTCGAGAAGGTGCTGCTCCGCACGAAGAACTCGATGGTGAAGCAGTATTCCAAGCTTTTCGCGATGGACGGCGTGCAGCTCAAGTTCACCCGCGACGCCCTGCGCGCCATCGCCCTGCGCGCGATCGAGCTCAAGACCGGGGCCCGCGCGCTCCGCGCCATCCTCGAGAAGATCATGCTTGAGGTCATGTACGAGCTGCCGACCCGCGACGACATCTCCGAGGTCATCATCGACCAGGCTGTCGTCGAGGGCCGCAGGAAGCCGCAGCTGGTGAAGTCCGCCCGCGGCGCCGCCTCGAGCAGCAAGGACGCGGCCTGATTTGGACTCGTTTCAGGCCGGCCGGGCTGTCAGCGTGCGGGGTAATCGCCCGCTGTGATCCCCGCCCTGAAAAACCTGCTTGGCCGCCCGGCCGCTGAATTGCCGCCGGCGGCGCGCGGGTGGATGATGGCCCTCCTGCTGGCGTACACGCTGCTGGGCGTCGGCGCGATGGACCGCTGGCAGCACCGCGGCGGCCAGCCGCTGCGGCAGCTCGGCTTCGGCTATGGGGTGTTGATCGACGCGATCGAGACGACCGGCGAGTACCGGGTTGCGGCGGGCGTGCATTATCCGGGTGTCGCCTTCAGCGCGCACCGGCTGCCGTTCATCCCGTATTTTCTGATCGCGCTGCAAAATGTGCTGGGCGACGACCTGCGGCGGGTCGCCCTGGCAAAATGCCTGCTGTTCAATTCCCTCCTCCTGCTCGCGGTCTGGCGCGTCCTCCGGCACGCGCAGGCGCCGGCCTGGGGCGTGCTGCTGCTGCTGGGGTTCGTGCTCACGATGCCGCGCTGGGTGCTCAACGTCTTCGAGGTCGGGCTCGAGGAGGCCTACAACATCCCGGCGCTGGCGCTGCTGTTCGCCCTGCTCTGGTTCAGCGACGCGGCCGAGCGGGCCCGCCTGGGCTGGGCGGTCGGCCTGGGACTGCTGCTCGTGCTGCTGCTCTTCCTGAAAAACTCCATGCTCTACCTGTGCGTGGCCGTGCCGCTGCTCGTCTGGGTGCGGACGCGTGACCTCCGTGCCGCCGCCGTCCCCCTGGGCCTCGTGCTGGCCGGACTGCTCGGCCTCGCGGAGTTCAACCGGGTGCACGCCGGCCGGTTCACCGTCGGCTCGTCGTGGGAGGGCTGGAACCTCTACAAGGGCAACAGCGTCTGGACCAAGGAGCTTTATCCGCCCTACAGCCTCGACATCCTCGACTACGAGGGGGAGGTGGTCGCGGACCGGCCGCTACGGGACGAATGGGACCACAACGCCTATTTCAAGCAGCGCGCCGTCGAATTCATCCGCCGCCATCCGGGCGAGTTCATCGGACTGACCCTGCGCAAGGCCTGGATTTTCTACGGCGAGGTGCGCGCCTCCGGCCTGTCGCGGGGGGAATCCCGCTACGGCAAACCGGCGTACCTGCTGCAGATCCCCTGGATGGTGGTCTTCCGCGGGCTGCTCTGGGCGGCGATCATCCTCGCCCTGCTGGCCGCCTGGCGCCGGCCATCGCGATCCGACGCGGGCTGGACCGCGCTGACCTTCCTCGCCTTCCTGGTGCTCTACTCGGGCTTTCATCTCGTCGGCTTCGCCTACGAGCGCCATGTCATGCCCATTGTCATGCCGGTGGCCCTCTACCTCCTCTGGCGCTGGAGCGAAACTATCCGGGCAACGGGAAAGGGATCGCCGCTTCCGTCCGGCGGTGTCACCAGTTGAAAGATTCACCCTTCCCAATGGACTTGGCGAAGGCGACGAAGAGCTTCACGCAGTTCTCCACGTCCTGCAGGTCCACGACCTCGCTGGGCGTGTGCATGTAGCGGAGCGGGATGGAGACGAGGCCGACGGCCACGCCGCCGCGGGCCATCTGGATGGCGCGGGCGTCGGTGCCGGTCGGGCGCGGGTCCGCCTCGGTCTGGTAGGGGATCCTGGCCTTTTTGGCGCAGGCGACAAGCCGGTCGAAGACCTTGGGATTGATGTTCGGCCCGCGGCAGAGGATCGGTCCGCCGCCGAGCCGGGTCTCGCCGAATTTGCGCTGGTCGCAGTCCGGGTGGTCGGTGGCGTGGCCGACGTCCACGGCGAGGGCCACGTGCGGATCGACGGCGAAGGCCGAGGTCGTCGCGCCGCGCACGCCGATCTCCTCCTGGGTCGTGGCGACGGAAACGACGCGCGCGTGCAGCTTTGCCTTTTCCTTCGCCAGCCGGATCAGCGCCTCGCCGACGACATAGGCGCCGACCTTGTTGTCGAAGGCGCGGGCGGTGCCGATGCTGCCGGTGATGAGCTCGAACTCATGGTCGTAGGTCGCGACGTCGCCAATGGCCACGCGCTTGAGCGCCGCGGCCTTCGAGGCCGCTGCGATGTCGATCCAGATCTCGTGTTTCTTGGGGACTTTCTTGCGGTCCTCCTCGTCCATCAGGTGGACGGCCCGCTTGCCCGTCACGCCCTTCACCGGGCCGGCGGCCGTCTGGATGATGACGCGGCGGCCGGAGATGATGCTGAGGTCGTGCCCGCCGATGGTGTCAAAGTAGATGAATCCTTCCTTGTTGATGAAAGTGATGATGAGGCCGAGCTCGTCCATGTGGCCGGAAAACATCAGCGTCGGCGCGCCGGCCTGGTTCAGGGTGGCGAGGCGGCAGCCCAGGGCGTCGTCGGCGTAGGCCTCGGCGTGCGGCCGGACGAAGCGGTCGTACACGGTCTGGGCCTGGGCCTCCGCGCCGGAGGGCGACTTGGCTTGCAACAGTTCGACGAGGAAATCCGGGACCTGATAATCAGACATGGCTTACTCTCGTGCGAAAGGGTGCGGCTCGCAAAGGCAAAATTGCCCGACGCCGGGGGCGGGGTTACGGGTGCGGCAGCCGCGCCGCGATTTCCTCGAGCGGGTAGGTGATGATTTCGGCCAGGGTCGGGTGGTACCACGGCGCCCGGAGCAGGTCGGCCACGGTGGCGCGCATCGCCAGCGGGCCGGAGAAGCAGTGGATGAGCTCGCCCGCGTCGCGGCCCACGATTTCGGCGCCGAGGATGCGGCCCCGCTTCGGTTCGGCGAGCACCTTCACATAGCCGTAGCTGGCCTCCATCAGGATGGACTTGCCGTGGTCGCTGAACGGGTAGGAGGCGGCGAGGTAAGGCACGCCGCGCTCATCGAGTTCGCGTTCGAGCGCGCCGATGGTGGCGAGCGGCGGGTCGGTGAAGACAACATTGAGCAGCAGGGAGAAATCCACCGGCTTGATCGCCTTCATCCCGCAGGCATGGCGGGCGGCCAGCTCGCCCTGCGCGATGGCGATGTGGACGATGTCCGCCGGGCCGGAGCAGTCGCCCGCGGCATAGATGTGCGGCACGTTGGTCTGCTGCCAGCGGTTGATGCGGATCCGGCCCGCGGGACCCGTTTTGACGCCGGCGGCGGCGAGACCGAGACCGGCGGTCTGGGGCTCGCGGCCGAGCGCGTTGAAGCAGTGCGCGGCACGGCGCACGATGACCTTGCCGTCATGGAGAAAGGTGGCGGTCACGCCGTGCTTGTGCCGCGCGAGCCCACGGATCTGCGTGCCGGCGAAGAGCTCGATGCCCTCGGCCACGAAGGCCTGCTGCACGACCTCCGAGGCGGCCGCGGAATGGTCGCGCAGGATGTGGGCGCTGCGCTGGATCAGCGTCACCCGGGATCCGATGCGGTGGAGGAACTGCGCCAGCTCGCAGGCGACGATGCCGCCGCCGAGCACGAGCACGCTGGGCGGCACAAAGCCGAGGTCGAGCACGTCGTCGCTGGTCCAGCACTTGAGTGCGGCAAGGCCGGGCACGGGCGGCACGCTGACCTTGGAACCGGTGCCGAGCAGGAAGTGCCGGCCGCGCAGCCGGCGGCCGTCCGACAACTCCACGGTGTGCGGGTCGAGGAAGCGCGCGTAGGCGCGGTAGAGGTCGAACTTGCCGGCGGTCAGCGCCTGCCGGCGGTCGCGGGCGAACTCGGCGATGAGGCGCTTTTTCCGCGCGTGCATGGCCCGCATGTCGGCGCGGGCGCCCCGGACCCGCAGGCCGAAGCGATCCGCGTGCTGCGCCTGGTGCAGCATCTCGGCGGCGTAGAGGAGCGTCTTCGAGGGCATGCAGCCGCGCAGGATGCAGAGGCCGCCGAGCGGCTTCGCACCGTCGACGACGGCGACCTTCCGGCCGAGGTCCGCGGCCACGCGGGCCGCGTTGAAGCCGGCGCTGCCGCCGCCGATGCAGATGAAGTCGTAGATTTTCATGGTGGGGGATGGTCGTCGCGGTTGAAAACGGTCAGCCCCTTGACGCTGCGGCCGCGCGTGTACTGGCGCAAGTCGCCGCCATCATAGGCCTGGCCGGTGGCTGCCGGGAGCAGCAACGAGCGGAAGTAGCCGGTTCGGATGAGGCCGCCGATGCCATCGGCCTCGAAGGACCGCCCGGCCGCCCGGTCGGAACCGTAATTGTAAGCGAGGACGAAGGGGGGCGAGCCCGGGTTCAGCCACGGCAGATTGAGCGCGTTGACGGCGGCAAAGCGCGGTTCCGGCTCGGGCTGCCAGACGGCCCATATTTCCGCCAATCCGGCCGCTTGCGGGAGCTGGCTCATTTGTCCGACCCGTGCGACGGCCACCAGCAGTTGCATACCCGCCGCCAGGGTGAAGCCGGCGAAAACCAGCCGGGAGGGCGAGCCGATGGCGATGAGTCCGGCGACCAGGCACGTGAGCATGACCATGGGGGTGAAGTAGTAGTTGGAGTAGGCGCCCAATTTGCAGCCCGCCGCAAATGCGGCCGGCATGGCCACCAGCAGGCCGAGCAGGCCGAGCAGGCGCAGGTCGGCCGGCAAGCCCGCCGGCGTGGTGACAGACGCCCGGGCGCGGCGGCAGCCCAGGAGAATCCCCATCAGCCAAAAGGGCGCGGTTTTCTGCAGCATATCGCGCAGGTTTGCCAGGCCTTCGCCCAGGATGAAGACACTGTTCCGGCCCGAGGAGAGCAGGGAGGCCCGGTAGTCCGGGCCCAGCGCCAGCAAGGTGCCCCCCCAGAGGCACACGCTGCCCAGCATCAGGATGGAAGCCAGCCGCCATTGGCGCCGTCCGAGCAAAAACAGCAGGGCGGTTCCCAGGCCCAGGACATTGGTCTGCTTGCATGACCACGCGGCAAAGAACAGGAGCGTGGCGCCCAGCACCGCCACCCCGGGGCGCTGCCGCCATCCGGCCACAAGCACGGCCAGGGCGGCTGTCTCCGCGGCCAGGGCGCAGACATCCGGCCGGAGCGTGTGCGCCCACCACCCCACCAGGGGGCCGCCGAAAGCAAAGGCGGCCAGGCCGGCGGCCAGTCCCGCCTCTTGGGGGAGGGCCCGCCACAGCAGCCAGAACAGGGCACTCGTACCAAGCAAGGCGCTGACGGCGGTGACGATCCTGCCGGCCCGGGGAATAATGGCATCGCCCCACCGGTTCACGGCGGAGCGGACCGGCACCGCATAGCCGGCGTAGAACAGCCAGTTGAAGTAGGTCGCGGCATAAGGCACGTGCGCGGCGTCGGCATAGGCCTCCTGGTGGTGCACGGCCCGCCACACGCTCAGGAAGCTTTCCTCCTCGCAACCGGAGGTGATCGCGAGGCCCGGAGCCACACCAGCCGCCTCCCAGGCCGCGAGTCCGCGTCGGACGAAGACCCCGGCCGAGAGGAAGGCGCAGATCAGCGCCATGAGGGTGGCGGCCCGCTGCCAGGCATCCCGTGGCGGGGCGCGCATGGGTTTTCAGCGTCCTTTACCGAACAACATGAGGTGAATCGTCTTCAGCACGATCGAGGCATCCAGCACGAATGAAAAATAGCGGATGTAGTACAGATCATATTCCAGCTTGCGCAGCGTGTCCTCGAGATTTTCGCCGTAGTTGTAGTTGACCTGGGCCCAGCCGGTGATGCCGGGTTTCACGAGGTGGCGGAAGTGGTAGCAGGGGATATTTTTCTCATATTCGGCCACGAGCCGCACCCACTCGGCGCGCGGTCCGATCAGGCTCATGTCCCCGATGAGCACGTTCCAGAGCTGGGGCACCTCGTCGAGGCGGGTGTTGCGCAGGAACTGGCCGATGCGCGTGATGCGGCGGTCGCCGGCGCGGGTGTAGCTGTCGCCCCCGCTGTCCACCCGCATGGTGCGGAGCTTGACGATGTTGAAGAGCCGGCGGTTCTTCCCGACCCGCGCCTGCCGGAAAAAGACCGGTCCGCGATCCTCCAGCCAGATGAGGGCGGCGGCGAAGGGCAGCAGCGGCAACGCCACCACCAGGCCGAGGGTGGCAAGGATCACGTCGCTCACGCGCTTCAGTCGGGCGAAGACCGGCTCGCGGGCGATCTGGAAACCCTCCTGGAACAGCCAGGTCTGGTTCAGCCGGTAGAGGGGGATTTTCCGCCAGTAGACCTCGTGGAACAGTTCCAGCGTATAGGTGGGCACGCCGGAGAAATGCAGCTCCATCAGCTTCTGGGCGACCGCCGCCGGCAGTTCCTGGTTGGATTCACGGAGGATGATGGCATCGAGATTGCCCTCGTACTCGGCCAGGTAATGGGCCACATCGCCGAACGGTGGCGTGGAAACGGCGCTCGGCTGGCTGAAGCCCGGCGCGAACGTGGCATTCGTGGCGTACAGCACCGACTGCGTCATGCCCGTCTTCCGGCACTCCTCCTTGAAGGCGACGCAGCTTTCCGGGCTGCCCAGGAACATGAAATACCGCTGCTGCTTTTGGGCCTGCTGCTGCTGGTAGAAAAACCGCCGGTAGCTGAGGGTGACCGGAACCAGACTCAGGATGGCACAGGTCGTGACCAGGCGGCTGCCCTGCAGCGGAAAACCGGCCCTGATGACGGCATAGGTGAGCAGCAGCGTAAAAAGCAGCACGAAGAGGAGGGAAATCGTGTGCAGGCTGGTGTAGGTCACCGACATCATGTCGGTGCGCGGGTTGTAGCCGTCGATCAGGTAGATGGCGAGAAACAGCATCAGGAACGGCAGCAGGAGCGGCGCGAGGAACGGATCCCCAAGTTCCACCATTCCGCGCGTCCAGGCGAAGAAATTGAAGGCCACGATGACCGCTACGGCATCGAAGAGCACCAAGGCAAAGGTGATGGTTCTTCCTTGCGTCATGTGGGGGGCATTTACATCGGCGCATCAGTCCAACGCAAACCGAACTTCGCCCGGCGCCGCGCCGCGGGCCAGAATCTCGCTCCAATGCTGCAGGGCCGCCCCAAAGGCAAAGTGCCGCTCATAGGCGTGACGGGCGCACCGGCCCAGCTGCCGGCGCAATTCCGCGTCGGTCCGCCACCGCTCGAGGATGTCAGCCATCCGGGCGCCATCCGCCGGTGGCGCCGTTTCGCCGCATTGCCCGCGGGCCAGCAGCCGGGCGATTTCGCCATCAGGCTGGCCGACAAACAGCACCGGCCGGCCGGCGGCGAGCGCGCCCGCGAGCTTGCTGGGATAGACCAGCCCGGCAAACCCGGGCTTCAGCGTGACCAGCTGGACATCGGCCGCCGCCAGCGAGGCCGCCAGCTGCTCGCGGGGCGCGGGGGGCAGGAAGCGGACGTTGTCCAGTCCGCGCCGCCGGGCGGCGGCCCGGACCTCGTCAAAGCGGGCGCCGGTGCCGATGAAGAGAAAGACCAGGTCGCTCCGGGCTTGGAGCCGGCCGGCGGCGTCGAGGATGGTGGCAAACTCATGCACGCGGCCCAGATTCCCGGAATAGGCGACGATGAATTTGCCGGCCACGCCCCAGGCTGCGCGGCGGGCGGCGACGGCGGCGTCATCGGCCTCGACCTGCAGTTCCCGCGGGGCCCAGTTGGGCACGACGGCAACCTGGCCAGCCGGCCCGACCTGCCGGGCGATGGTGCGGGCCATCTCCTCGCCGACCGTCACGCAGCAGCGCGCCGAACGCCACGCGGCATTGCGCTGCAGGCGCAGCGGCCAGAGGAAAAGGCCGGCCAGCACGCCCATATGCGCGGTGACGATATCGGGATAGATGTCCTGGATCCAGGGAAGGACGGCCGCGCCGCGCCGCCGGGCGGCGGCGGTGATCCGGGGGCCGAGCATGGGCGGATCGGTCATCGGCACGATGAGGTCGCCGGGCCGGGCCAGGGCGGCGAGCTTCCGCCGCGCATGGCGGCTGAAGCGCCAGTAGTTGCCGGCGCGCGAGAGCAGGCCGTGATGCTGCTCGCCATCGCCGGTGCGGTGGATCTCCACGCCGTGGCGCGGGCCGGGTTCGGAGCCGGCCGCGATGACATGCACCGGCCAGCCGCGCGCGGCGAGGCCCTCGGCCAGGTCGGTGAGCAGCTGCGCGGTGGCCGCGGTCGAGGGCCAGTAGACGCGGTTGATGAAGATGATGCGGCCGGCTCCGCCCGGGCGGGGCGGAACGGACGGGGACGAGGCGGATTCCCCGGGGGCGGTCACGGTTTTGCTTGCCGGCGCAGTTCGCGGGCCTTGGCGGCGCTCAGGAATTCATACCACGCCATCAGGCGGCAGAAGACATAACCCCGGTAGCCGTCGAGAAACCCCGCGCGCCAGACGTAGTGATAAAAAAAGCGGAGGGCGGGACGGCAGGGCAGCGACCACGCCAGGCGCCGCAGCCGGCGCTTGCCCGCGAGGCCGGCGTCGAGACCGGCCGGCGCGGCGGGTCCGCCGGCGGCCGCCTCCAGCTGCAGCCGCGCCTCCCAGCTGCTGTAGCGGTTGTGCTTCTCCACCCAGGTGGCGATGTCGGGGAAGGCATAATGTTCCATCTCCCCGGCCAGATAGCCGGCGGAGCCGTCGAGCTGCACATGCTCGTGCACCTCGTTGTCGCCGGAGCCGGTGGGGGCGGAATCGGCGAGCCGCTCGTAGCGGCCGAGCCGGTGGCGGAAAAAACGGAGATTCCAACTGGGGAAGTATCCGCAGTGGTTGAGCCAGCCGTCGAGGAACCAGAAGCGGCGGTTGACATAGAAACCCTGGTGCCGCGTCTGGCCGAGGGCGGCGCGCATCGCCGCGGCCAGCGCCGGGGTGGCACGCTCGTCGGCGTCGATGATGAACACCCAGTCATTTTTCCAGGCGATGCTGGCCAGCGCCCAGTTCTTTTTTTTGGGGAAACGACCGTCCCAGGTGAAATCCACCACGCGCGCACCGGCCGCATGGGCGATCTCGCGGGTGCCATCGGTGCTGCCCGAGTCCACGACCACGATATCGTCGCACCAGGCGACGGAGGCGAGGCAGGCCGCGAGGTTGGCGGCCTCGTTCTTGACGGGGATGAGGACGGAGATGGAGGCCGGCTCGGGCATGATCAGTGCGGTTCGGTACGCCGTTCCTCAAAATCCAGCAGGAGGTAGCGGATCGCGCAATAGAAGGTGGCGCAGAATGTCATCAGCACGGCGGGGTTGGCAAAGGGGAACTCCAGCCATGCGTACAATAGCAGGAGGGCATCCCCGGCCAGCAGGTAACGAGGGAGAATCGACTCCACCTGCCGCCAGCGCACGGCGCGCAGCGGGAGCAGCCCGAGCAGGACCAGCAGGCCGGTGCCGATGAAGCCGGTCTCCGCGAGGGACTGGAGCCAGTCGCTGTGGGCGCTGGCATAAAAGGGGATCCACCACCAGGTCTCCACCGTGCGCTGGGTGTTGAAGATCCGGAACACGTGCGGGTAGCTTTGCAGGCCCCAGCCGAACCAGGGCTTCTCGGCGGCCATCCTCCAGGTGTCACGGTAAAGGGTGAGGCGCGAATTGAGCGTGTCCTCCCGGGCGGCGTGCGCCACCTGTTCCTCCGTCAGCCGGGCGCGCTGGACGATGACATCGCGGGCCAGGTAGCCGATCCCGCCCAGGGCGAGGGTGGCGGCGAGGATCATGCCCGCCACCGGCAGGGCCGGGGATTCACGGAGCTCCCGCCGCCGGCGGATGAGACGCAGCAGGAAATGGCCAAAGGCGCCCAGGAGCAGGAGGGCGGTGAGGGCGGTGCTCGAACGGGAGCCACACAAGGGAATCGTGGCGGCCAGCAGCAGGGTGCCGACCGCACCCAGCGGCACCGGCGAATGCCAGAAGTCGCGCTGGCCGCCCCGGCGCAGAAAATGATAGAGCAATCCGATGCAGACCGCCGTGTTCAGCAGCGTGAATGCGCCCCAGTGGTTGGGGTAAATGAAAGTGGAGAAAAACTTGAAGTTTGGCGTCGGCACCAGCCCGAACCACAGCTGCCGCGCGCCGGTGAGCTTCTGAAACGTGCCGAACACCGCGAGCACGACCGCATTGACGGCCAGGACGAACAGCACGGTCCGGATCCGCCGGCGGTCGCGCAGGACCAGCGCCAGATTGAAGCAGGACAGGACGATGACGTTGAAATGCCACAACTCGCGCAGGGCCAGCAGAGGGCGCGCGGAACTGGGCAGCCAGGCATGGGGACTGCCCAGCACGAGGGAGGGCTCCCCGGCGATCAGGACGCTCTTGAAGCTGGGGTTGAAACAGCCCGCCACGACCAGCAGATCGTAGCCCACCAGCGGCCAGAGCCAGCGGCCGGCCGGATGGACGCGGCCGGCCGAGGTCCTGGGGTGCAGCCAGCAGGCCGCGATGAAGAGCAGGACGCCCACCGTCCCCCAGACCGCGATGACCTGGCGCACCCAGGGAGCCTGGCCGCCAAAGGCCCAGGAGGTGAACACGATCAGCGTGGCGAATTGGAACAGGACCAGTTTCTCGAGCACGGTCGCCGGGCTCCGCTGGCGCGAGCTGCGGCCGGTGGTCCGCGGCGGGTCAGCGTCGTTCATCTTGCAGTTGCCGGTAAAAATTTTGCAGCAGGCCTGCGGCCCGGTCCCACGAGAATTCCCGGGCGACCCACGCCCGCCCGCGGTCTCCCTGCGCACCGAGCCCGGCCAAGGGGGTGGCGAGCGCGGAGGCGAGGGCCCGGTCGAATTGCTCCCAGGGCACGCACCAGCCTCCGCCATGGGTGGCGAGGCCGCGCCAGGGTGTGGTGTCGGTGACGAGCGCGGGCACGCCGGCGGCCAGCGCCTCGGCGATGACGAGGCCGAAATTCTCCGAGTGCGAGGGCAGGACAAACAGGGAGGCCACGCCGTAGGGCGGCGGCCGGCCGGCGCCGTCAAAGACCGCGATCTTTTCCCCGGCCCCGGCGGCGGCGAGCCAGGCGGCGATCTCGGTCGCGGTGTATTCCTCCGGCACCCCGGCGATCAACAGCAGCCAGTCGCCGCGCGGCACCGCGAGCCAGCGCGCGATCAGCTCCCGCAGCCGCTTCTTGCGATGAAAGCGCGAGTAGAAGAGCGCCACGGGCCGCGACCGGGTGGCGGGGCAGAGTTCTTGCCAGGCAGTGCGGGCCGCGGCGAGTTCATCGCCGGACGGGAGGTTGACGCCGTTCGGGGAGACGCAGACGGGCTGCGTGAAGCCCAGCGCGCGGATGTCGTCCGCCTCCTCCGGACTCGTGGCATGCCAGCCAGCGGCACCGGCCAGGGCACCGGGATGCACGAACAGCCCGGCAAGCAGTTTCCGCCCGCGGTGGTGACGGTACGCCCAACCGCTCAGCATGCCGCGCGGGGAGATCACGAGGGGCACATCGTGGCGGCGGGCGGCCTGGTGGGCGTAGTGCAGGGTCAGCAACCAGAGGGAATGATGATGGATGCATTCCGGGTCTCCAGCCAGCAGATGTCGGCGGAGTTCCGGGGAGCGGGCGAGCCAGCGGGGCGTCACGCGGGGAAAGGCGCGGATGGTGGCCGGCTCGCCATCCGCCGGCGAAACCGGAAGGCCGGTGGCGACGGTGGTGAGCAATTCAACCGGGTCCCCGCGGGCCGCCAGCGCGTTGGCCAGCGCCCGGACTGATTTTGAGGGACCGCCATGGCGATCCTCCAGGCTGGGCACGATATGGCTGAGGCGCATCAGGCGGACGGCTCAGCGGGGTTCGCTGCGATCTTTCAGCGGACGGCAGGGGGAGCCGGCGCAAATCGTGCGCGGCGGCAGGTCCCGGACGACGACCGAACGGGCGCCGACCACGCAGAGTTCACCGACGGTGATCCCGGGACCGACGAACACATCGGCCCCGAGCCAGGCATTGCGGCCGATCACAATGGGTGCGGTCACGAGCGGCATTTCCCACCGGGTGAAATCGTGGGTGCCGGCGCAGAGGTGGCAGTGCTGGCTGAGGTTGGCGCCGTATTCGAGGCGGATGAGCGCGAGGTTGTAGAGGTTGACGTGCGGCCCGACCATGCTGTGCGGGGCGAGGGCCAGCCGGTCGGGAAAGACAATCCTCGCCGTGGGGAAGATCACCACCGGGCCGGTTATCCGGGCGCCAAAGAGACGGAGCAGCCAGGCGCGGAAACCATGGAAAGGACGCGGACTCCACCGGAATAGGGTGGATTGGACCAACAGCCACAGCCAGCGCGCCAAGACCGCTCCCTTGGGATAGGGCGTCGTGCAATTCTGGCCGAGATAGGGGGCGGGCGGGCTCACGGGGAGGAGGATGCGGGCCGGGCGGAGGCGGTCAACTGTGCGAAATCCTCCAGCAAGGTCCGGGCGTAGGTGCCGTAGTCATAGACGCGGGCGTCCTGCCGGGCGGCCACGCCCAACCGCTCGCGCAGCGCGGGGTCGCGGAGCAATCGCACGAGGGCGGCGGCGAGTTGCGCGGCGCCCTCCGCGCCCGCGTGGTCAAACACCAGGCCGTTCTGTCCGTCCCGGACCAGGTCGGTGAAGCACGCGAGCCGGGAAACGACGGGCACGGCCCCCGCGGCCATGGCTTCCGCCACGGCGACCCCGAAAGTCTCGCCCTGGACGGCAAGGCTGGGGTAGCAGAAAATATCGAGCTGCTGGTAAACGCCAGCCAGGGTGCGGTCGTCGAACTGGGGATCGAGCAGGGTGAACCGGCTGGGAGGCATCGCGGCGGAGAGCTGGTGCAGCAACTGGCCGCGGAACCCTGCCCCGGAGCCACCCCGGGCGATTTCCACCGGGCCGCAGAGCACCAGGCGCCAAGGTGGCAGCCCGGGGGTCTGGCTGACAATTTTCAGGGCCTCGGCCAGGAGCATCAGCCCCTTTTCGGCATGGATCCGGCCGACATAGCCGAGCGTCACCTCCCCGGGACGAGGCGGCGGCAGGGCCGGCGGGCCCGGATTGGCGGTCTGATTCAGCAGCTGCCAGTCGATCGGGTAACCGGCCACCCGCGTCACCGCCTTTAGCGCGGGATTCTCCGCGACCACCTGGTCGCGCACAAAGCTGCTGGCGGCCAGCACCCGGGCGACGGCGCGGTAGTGGCGGTACTGGCCCTTGGGCATGCGGCCGGTCATGATCACCACCCGGCCCGCCCGCGGCCGGAGCCGGCCGAGCCAGCCGGGCAGGGCGACGGTGTTGACCACGACGATGTCGGCGGCCGGGAGGGCAAAGAACACGCGCCAGCTCCAGAGCAGATCCAAGAGGAGGTTGCGCCAGCGCTGGCGCTGATGGTTATGGCCCGGCAGCCGGATGTGCCGCAGGCCCCCGCTGGTCTCCGTGTTGGGAAATCCCCGCCAGCGGCGGGAGAGCAACGTCACGGTGTGGCCGCCCGCGGCAAATTCCCGGGCCAGTCGATACCAGGACTTCTCGGTGGAGCCGCCGCTGATCGGCGGCACGGGGAGGAAGAAACCGTTGACGATGGAAATGCGCATGGGCTAGCGCGCCGGCAGGCTGGCCAGCGCCTCCAGGAGGCCGTCGCTGGTCTGCTGATAAGTGTAACGGGCCACGGTGGCGAGGGCGTTGCGACCGCGGCGGCGCAACTCCCCGGGCGGGGCCCGCAACGCCGCCTGCAGGACGGCCGCCAGTGCGGCGGCATCCCCGGCCGGGAACACCCAGCCGGTCTCGCCATCTTGCACGAGATCGCGCTGACAGCCCACCCGGTCGGAAACGAGGCAGGGCACGCCGAGGTGCATGGCCTCGTTCACGGCGAGGCCCCAGGTTTCATAGCTGCCGCGTGAGGGCAGCACGAAGATGTCGGCCAGCAGGTAGCGCGCGGGCATCTCGGACTGGTTGGCAAAGGGGAGAAAGCGGACATGAGCCTCGGGGCGGGTGGCGGCCAGCGCGGCGAGGCGTTCCTTTTCCTCGCCATCGCCGACGAAGACGAGCGCGTCTTCCCGGGTGGCGACCTGCAGGAAGGCCTGCAGGAGCTCGACCGGTTGCTTGCGCGGGTGCAGCTTGCCGGCGAAAAGCACGACGCGCCTGCCGGTGAGGTCCAGCTTCGCGCGGAGGACACGGGCATTTTCGCGGGCCGCCGCATCGTCGGGGTTGAAACGCCCGGCATCCACCGAGTGGGGCGCGAAGAACAGCCGCCGGTCCGGCACTCCCAGGGTCCGGAAATAGTCGAGATTCGCCGCCCCGACATACGTGATGGCGGCAAACTGCCGGTAGAGGAGGCGGAGCAGGATTCGCCGGATGAGCGGCAGGTGCATCCGGCCGAGCAGGTGCGAGTCGCCGCGGAAGATCAGGGGCACGCCGTGCCGCCGCGCCCACCAGAGCACGCGCAGGGGCGTGAGCCAGTTGTAGCCGAAAAGCAGGATGGCCCCGGGTTGCCAGGCGGCCAGCCGCGCGACCAGCGCCGGATTGTCCAGGCCGCGGAAATGGTGCGTGCCGGGATCGCGGGCGAGGTTGGGCACGAATTCCGACTCGTAGCCGCTGAGGAGATCCACATCCCATTGGAAGGCGGTGCCGAACTGCGGATCGCGCTGAACCGAGACGCCGAATTCCCACAGATAAAACACCCGGAACGGCAGGGCGGTGTTGGCCCGCAGCCAGCGGAACCACGGGCTGTAATACTGGACCGGGTGCGAGAGGACGATGGCGAGACGGCGCATGCCTTGGTCAGAAACCGAAAATACTGCGCATGATCATGGGCAGGCCCAGCACGACGAGCACCGCCTGCTCGAGGGAAGAAACCCAGGCGGCCATCGTCAGCTCGGAATTGAACGACCAGGCGGTGAGCAGGACCATGAGCAGGCCGGCAAAGGAGAACATCGGGCTGAAGGTGGACCAGATCTGCAGCTTTTTCAGCCAGAAACCCCAGAACACCCCGAGCAGGACGGCCCCATAGAGACCGAAGTTGGCGTAAGCCTCGGTCAGCAGCCCGAAGGCGATGGTGGTGCTGTTGGTGGCCTCCTCGTCCTGCAAGCCATAGTAGATGCCCAGTTCGTACGTGGCGATGTGGGAGCGCGGCTTGTCCGGCCAGAAGAGCCGCGGAATCAATTGGGGCAGGACATAGGTATAGGTCTTGCCGTAGAGATAATCCTGCCGGGCCGGGGTGTAGTCGACGATGAGGCAGAGGATGTGCATGAGGGACGTGCGCTCGAGCAGCTTGCGGCTGACGGTCTTGTTGCCGCTGGTGGGTTGCAGGCCGTCATCAATCCATTCGGCGAAATAGGCGGGCAACTGGGTGAAGGTGGGGGGGGGATAGCCCTCGTCCCAGTACTTGGTTCGCATCTTTGTCTTCCCGGTGTGCAGGATCGCGAGCAGGGCGAAAGTCAGGCCGACAACCAGCCAGGGGATGCGCTTGCCCCCGGAGAGATAGCCGAGGAGGGCGATGCCGATCAGGCTCAGCGGGATGATCAGCAGCAGGCCGACGCTCATCAGGATGAGCTGGGGGATCAACGTGCAGAGCAGAACTATTTTCTCCGTCTGGTTCATGTCCCCGCGACCCCAGCGCTGGGTGCTGACAAAAGTGCAGAGGATGCCGATGCCGAAGAAGACCGCGCGCAGCACGCTGCCCAGATCAATCGGGATCCAATCGGTGAACGTGCTGACCCACATATACGCGGTCGAGGAGATGAGGCCGTAGACGACCAGGCGCTCGATCTGGCTGGTGATGATGGATTCGCGCCAGAAACGGGAACGGCCCGGCACGCCGTGGGTGACGACATAGACCAGAATGGCGCTGCCTTGATAGAGGATCACGGCGACGCATCCCCGGGTGATGACCGCCGCCGAATAGGCCTCCAGTTGCTCGCGCGCGTTCAAAACGGGCAGCGCGTAGGCATTGGCACAGAGGATCATGATGGTTTCAAAAACAGGGAAACGGCTGCCCCCGTTGCGCGCCCACATGAGCGATGGCACCACCGATAAGGTGAACATCACCAGCCCCAGGATGAGGTGCTCGGGCTCATCCACCTGCGCCGAATAGGTCAGGTAAAGCAACACGGCGGCCAGGAGGAGCAGCCCGGTGTTAAACAGCTTGCGGCCGCGCTCCGCATGGGCGCCGCCGAGCATGGAATAATCCATGGCGATCTCGTCGGGCTGCGGATTCGGGCTGACAAATTCCATGGGACTCAGGCGGCCGAAGCGGCGGCGGCAAGGATTTCCATCTGGCGCAAGGCGACCGCGCGGGCGCTGAAGCCCTCGAGGGCGGAAGCGGCCGTGGCCGCGGCGGGGGGGCCGGCGAGGGTCTGCAGCCAGGAGGTGATTGCCCGGACGCTGGCGGGATCCGGCGGTCCCGCGGGAAAATCCACGCAGCGCTGCCCGAGCGCGACGAGCCGGGCGTTCATCGCACCCCCCGCCGGGGCGAGTGCCACCACCGGCCGGCCCGCGGCGAGCACAGCGAGGATCTTCGATGGCGTGAAGGCCAGGTCCGTCGAACCGAGCAGGAGATTGGCGTCCGCCTCCAGCGTCACCTGCAGGGCGTCGAAATAGCGGAGGCGGCCGGGCTGTTCATGCACGCACCCTTGCAAACCATAATGGGCGGCGAGCGCAAGCGTCGCGGGCGTGCCCTGCGGGGCATAGCTCGTCCCGAAAAAATGCACCGACCACGGGTGCCCGGCCCGGCGCGCCTCGGCCAGCGCCGCGAACAAGACCTCCACGGCGGCCAGCATGCCCGGGCCGAGGGCGCCGGCAAAGGCCAGGCGCAGTTCACCGGCCGGCAGGATCGGCCGGCGCGAACCCAGGACCGTGCGCAGATATTGCAAATCCGGATCGGGCGAACCGAAGGGCAGCTCGACGATGGGCAGCGGCCCGAGCCCGGGATGCCGGCGGCGCAGGTCGTCGCCATAGGCCGCCGACACCACGATCAACCGGGCCACCCCGCGCATCGTCCATCCTTCCAGCATCCGCCCCAAGCCTTGGGCGATCCGGTATTTCCAGCCCCCGGGCGGGCGGGGTGCACCGGGCTGCGCGTAATAATCGCTGACCCACGGGTCCTGCAGGTCGATGACATAGGGCACCCCGCAGAGCATTTTCCACAGCCGGCCGAGCGGGAGCACAATGAACATGGTGGTGGAGAAATAAACCACGTCGTAGCGCCGGCCGGTCAGCAGGCGGCAGCCGGTGAGAAACAGGAACGGCAGCGAGCGCAGCGCCACGTTGTTGACCCCGAGCCGGCCGGTCCAGCGCCGGGAAAAGCAGCGGGCCCGCACGATGTTCACCCCGGCCGGCACCGTGGCCTCGAGTTCCGGCTCGAGCGGGGCGGTGGGCGTCGGATCGGCGGCGGTGAGCACGGTGACCTCCCAGCCGGCCCCGGCAAAATAGGGCAGGCTCACGCGCACGCGCTGCATGTCGGGGGCGTTGACCGGCGGGAAATGCGGGCTGACGATGAGGACCCGTTTGTTCAAGCGGTAGGGCGGGGACGGAGGAGCCGGATGTCCCAGGTCTGACCGCCATCATTGGCGACGGTCGTGGCCGCGAAGGGCTGGAGGTGCTGCTCCACGCGGCGCCAGTGCGCCTGCCAATGACCGTAGCGGAAATGCGAGATCACGACCATGCCGCCCGGCTCCAGCCAGGGGACAAAGGCCGCCACCAGCGCGCCGGGATCATGGGCGTAGCCGATGCATTCGCTGAAGATGATCACGGCAAATTTTTCCGCCGGGCGCCAGGTCTCGAAATTGCCCTCGACGAACTCGCACCGGGCCAGCCCCAGGGCCCGCGCCTGCCGGATGCCCTCGCCCGAGAGGTCCACGCCAAGATAGCGGCGGAACGGATGCGGCTGAAAAAGCTGGGCCAGCCGGCCGCTGCCGCAGCCGAGGTCCAGGATGGCGGGATTGGGGTGCAGCGCCGTGACGCAGCCGGTGATGACGCTCTGGCGCGGGAGTTCCGGCAGCTGGTGGAAGTGGGCCCAGGCCCCGCTGCGGTATTCCCCGTCGACGGCGGACCGGTCCACCGGCCGCCCGTAGCCGGCGGGCGCCAGCAGGAACTTGTGCCGGAGGCGGGCGAGCAGGTCGCGGCGGAATATTTTCATGCGGGAGGGACCGGGGTTTCCGGCAGGCGGTAACGGAAGAAATACTCCGTGTCGGCGTTGAACAGCTCCACCAGGTCGGGCGGCAGCGCGGGCAGCGTGTCGGGGGCGAGCGGGTTGATCTGCGACCGGTAGCAGGCGATGGCATGCTGCTTGGCGAGCATGTAGTCCTCCACCGGGAGGCAACGGCACTCGTCGGAGCCCAGCCAGCGGCGCAGCAGCAGCACGGGGTTCCACCAGGACCAGACGGGATATTGCCAGATGTCGGGCCGGAGCCCCGCGCCCGCGATGGCGTCCAGCACAAAGCCGAAAGTCGCGTCATGCTCGCTGCTGCCGTCGGGATTGCACGGCAGGAAAACCTCCCCGGGAGCGATGCTGCGCAGGAGGACGGTCAGGCGTTCGACCAGGCACTGGCGGCGATCCGCGGCGATGGTCTTGAGGGTCCCGTCCGGCTCGTTCAGGAAATGGACGGCCACGCGCTCCACCCCGAGGTACGCCAGCGCCGCCATGGCCTCTTCCCGGCGGAGGGCCGCGATGGCCGGCGGATCCAGCCGCGGGTGACCGGGATGGGAGGCGGAACCGTCGGTGATGAAGACCACGTGCACCGGCAGGCCCTCGTTGCGCCTGCGCGCGATGATGCCCCCGCAGGCAAGGGTTTCGTCATCCTGGTGCGGGGCGATGATCAGGGCGGGCGCCTCCCGGAGCCGGTAGGGACGGCTGCCGAGCTGCAGCAGGCCGCCGCACAGCTCGATGGCGAGTTGCCGGAGGAATTCCTTGGCGTGATGTCGCCGGGAGTAGGCGGGGTCGGACATGGGGTCAGCGCAGGGCGCGCCCGACGGCGTCGAGCAGGCGGGGAGTCTCGCGTTCCCAGCAGAACTCCCTTTCGGCGGCGGCGCGCGCGGCAAGCTGCATGGCCCGGAGCCGGGCCGGGTCGGCGAGCAGGGCGTCGAGCTTTTCGGCGCACTCCGCCGTCTCGTGCGCGGTGAAGAGCAGCCCGCAGTCCGGCGCGGCCCGCATCACTTCCTGCTGGCCGGCCGTGTCGGTGGCGATGATGGCGAGGCCGGCGTTCATGTATTGCAGGATTTTATTCGTGATCGTGATGTTGCGGTTGAGCGGCCAGCGCGGCTCCAGGGCCAGCCCGATGTCGAACTCGGCCAGCTTGGCGGGCAGCTGTTCCGGCGTCACCAGGGGAATGAAAAAAACGTCGCCACGGCGGGCCGGCGGCAGCCGTCCCAACAGCTTCTCCCGGTACCCCGGCCGCTCGTCGCCCAGGAGGAAGACGCGGCTCGGCCGGGTGGTGCGGGCCCAGGCGGCGAAGAACAGCTCCAGCCCGCGGCCCGGGCCGATGGTCTGCGAGAACCAGATGAAGCTGGGCGCTCCGGACACGGCCGGGGCATCCGCGCGCGAGCGGGGCTGCAGCGGGAAGCTGTTGCGGATGACGAGCGGGGGCGGACAGCAGTAGGCGGCGGCGAGAGCGTCCGCCATGCTCTGTGCCGTGGCCGAGGTGTAGACGGCATGATTGAGGGCGAATCTTTCCGCGTGGCGCAGGAGCTTAAGCGGGCGGCTCTGGCGGTCGGCGTAGAGCAGGTCTTCCGAATACCAGTCCTCCACATCCACCGCCACGCGGCGGCCGTCCTTGTTGAGATACTGGGCGGCCCAGATGGGGATCTCCGTATGGACGATGGTCAGGTCGGCCGGGAAATTCCGCGCGGCCCGGAGCAGGGCGGACGCCGGGCCGAGCGTCTGCGCGGTCTCAATCTCCAGCTCGCTGCACATCCGGCGGGCGGCCCAGGTGGCGGAGCGCTGGAGGAAATTCGTGATCCGGGCCGCCGGCGTGTCCGCGGCATAATCAAGCACCTGGCGCCGGAACGGCAGCCCCCGCAGCAAATCCAGGTCCATGCGCTCAAAGCGCGGCTGGACGGAAATGCTCATGACCGTGACGTCAAAGCCGGCGGCACCGAGGGATGTGGCCTCCTTGACCACCCGCGGATTGCGGCACAGGTGGGCCGAGGTGAGGATGAGGATCTTGGCGGTGGGCACTAGGGTTTGTTTGTCGCCGGAGCCTGCATTGGCAATCCGGCTGTTTTCATCAACCATCGCCGCAAGCCGGCGGTATGGCGTTCGGTGAGGTCGGCTACCGCCCAAGCATAAACGTAGATGATTCCGATCAGCAACGCCCACAGCCCGCAGGCGGTCGGACCGAAGGGCATCCGGCATCCTAGCCCGAACCACTGTTCGAGAGACGCAGCAAGGAGAAGCGCCAACGGCCAATGGGTCAGGTAAAGTGTATAGGAGAAGCCGGCCAGAAACCGGGGCAGTCCCGGCGTGCCGGGCAGCCGTACGGGCCTGTGTTCCAATGAATTGACCACCAGCACAAAGCAGGCGGCGATGAGCAGGTGGACGCCAAAGGCCGGCAGGAAGGGCAAGTAATGTCCCCGGCTCAGTCCCAGTGCCGCGACGAGGGCCAGCGCCGGCCACCAGACGGAGCGCAGCAGCGGCCGGGTGAGGAGGTGGGGGATGATGCCAAGCAGCCAAACGGAAAAATAAAGCAACACCTGACCGCGGATGAACCAGATCACCGCGGCCGCCACGATCAGGCAGGACAGGCGGGAGCGCCGTGAGCCCCGGGCGAGCAGCGGCCACGCGAGCAGCGGAAAGAGCAGATAGTACCAGGCCTCATTGGCGAGACTCCACAAGGGCGAGTTGCTGCCAAAAGTCGGCACCAGCAGGGTTTGGGTGAAGGCAACGTTTCCCAGCAGGGTGGTCCAGGTCAACTGCCCGGCGATCGGATGGGGCAGCATCGTGGGCAGCCAGTCGGTGGTGTAGCGTCCGTGGGCGTTGCAAAACCGCCAGCCAACGTTGTCCCACAGCGCACCCAGCAGGAGCGCGGCGAGATAGACCGCATACAACCGCGACAGCCGTTTCATCGCATACTCCCGTCCAACAAAAACGCCGGTCTGCAATCTCCGGAGCACCTCGCCGCCGACCAGGTAACCGCTCAGGACAAAAAAAATGATCACCGCCTCCGGACCGAAGCCGGTTCCCAGGTAAAATAGGCGCGCGAACCCGGAGGTGGCCGGCACAAAGTCCACCATGACCACGGCGCGTACATGGCAGATGCACACGGCCAGCGCGGCCAGACCGCGAAACAGGTCAAGCCAGACCGAGAGATTGGCCGGCACCGGCCGGAGTGCCGCCCGCCCGCCCGGTCGGGGCAGCCCCTTCCCGGGCGGTGCGGCGGCGGCGGGGTTGCCTGGGACGATGGGCGGGCTCATGTCGGCGGTGCCGTCGCCTCAACATAAAGCGATTCGCATCGGCGGTCCGGCGTATCGATGAGCAGCCGGGGGTCGCGGCCCTCGCCGAAAGACCGGCGGGTGATGTTCTCGAAGCCGCCAGCCCTGAGCAGGGCCGCGAGCAGTGGGAAGTCGTGGATGGTACGGTGGCCGAAGGGCGATTCACGGTCCTGATAGAAGATGCGGTTGACGCTCATCATCGGCGTCCAGAGCGCGTTTTTCTCCTCGCTTGCCTGATACGGGAAAGCCCGGCTCCGGTCGCCGCCGAGCTGGCTCGCGTAGGTGCGCAGGTACAGTTCCCCATCGGGGACGACGAGGCGGACCGTGCCGCCGGGGGCGAGCACGCGGCGGATCTCGCGCAGGAGTTCCAGCGCCGGTGGCAGGCTGAAATGTTCCAGGCAATGCTCCGAAAACACACCGCGCAGCGAGCCGTCGGCAAAGGGCAGCCCCCGGCGGATGTCCCAGCAGACGTCGACCCCCGGGTGCCAGAGGAAGTCCAGGTTGATGAGATGCCCGTGGGTATTCGGCCCGCAGCCGATATCGAGGTAGGCACAATCCCTGACGCGTGGACGGGCGAGCTGGAAGCGGCGGTTGCGAATCAGATGGCCGATCAGGGACTGGACCTTGGCGTACGAGGTGAATGACCGGCGGAGGGAAAAAGTGCTCAGGGGCATCGGGGGGAGGCCGTCAATGGAAATGGCGGGCGGCGGCATGCAGTCGCTGGGTGATTTTCCAGCCCAGCCAGCCGGCCAGCCAACGGCGTTTCGGGCCGAATTCCGGTTGCAGGTCCGTACCCCCGAGGGTCACCACCCGGGCGGCGGCGGCGGCGGCCAGTTCGGGCCGGGCCGGATATGAATCGTAGATGAACCGCTGCAGCAGGGTCGCCCCGGCGTGGCGCGTGCGGGGCGAATCCTCCAGGCGCAGCAACCGGTCGACCGCGCGGTGCAGGGTGGCGCTCACCGCCTCCCAGGCGGCATCGCTGCGCGCCCGGCTCAGGCTGCCGTCCAGCGCGGAGCGGTAGTAGGTGCGGGTTCCGGGGCAGAACAGCACCTCGCGGGAAGCGGCGCGCGCGCGGTCGAAATAATCCATGTCATCGAGCGGATTGGTGCGGTGGGTGGCATCCCACGGGCCGATCCGGTCGGCGATCGCGCGGGGCAGCAGCCAGGTGGCGGTCGCCATCATGATGTTCTGCTCGGCCGCCAGCACCAGCCAGTCGACCGGGGCGAGGTCGCGGCAGAGCGCCGTGTGGGGGTCTAGTCCGGCCGCGGCGGCATCGGTGGTGAACCGGCCCCAGGCGCAGGACGTGATGCGGTCGTCGCCCCGCGCCGCGAGCAGCCGCACTTGGCGCTCAAGTTTGTCTGGGGCCAGGAGGTCGTCGGCGTCGAGGAACTGCAGGTAAGCCCCGCCGGCCAGCCGCAGGCCGTGGTTGCGCGCGGCGGCGGCACCCTGGTTGGGCTGGGCCACGACCCGCACGCCGCGGCACTCGAACCGGCGGGCGACGGCGAGGCTGCCGTCGGCCGAGCCGTCGTCGACCAGGATGATCTCCTTGGCCGGCCAGGTCTGCGCCAGGGCGGACTCCAGCGTCTCGGCCAGCCAGCGCTCGGCGTTGAAGCAGGGGATGATGATGGAGACTAGCGGATCCATGCTGGGGTTGTCCCGACAGTGGGCCTAGGGCGTTGGCCGGGGCCAGTCGGAAAAATCGCCCTGTTGGTAGAAGAGCCAGTCGCCATAGGCATGGACGGTCCAGCCGGCGGGGGCGTAATCGACGAAGCTGCCCAGGAGCGCCTGGGCCCGGCCCTGCGCCAGCATCCGGTGGTTCACGAGAATGACCAGGTCGGGCACGCGGCCCTGGTAGCGGGTCTGCGCGGAAAACGCGGCCGGCATCATGATGGCATGGGTGGGCATCACGCGGGTCCGCCGCATTTCCAGCGCCATTTCCGGAGACGGCACCACGACGAGGGAGTTGGGCGGCAGTGCGGTGTCGATGGCCTGCAGGACCTGCAGGGCCTGGCGGGAAAGGACGTGCTGGGTGATTCCCCGCCGGCCGGCATTGCCGACCTGCGTCAGATAATGGGTCCGGTTCGCCCAGGCGGCCAGGCCGTAGGCGGAGGAAAGCATCAGCGCCGCGCCCAGCAACCCGGCGGTCCAGCGGGGCCGGCCGCTGCGCACGAAGTCGACGACGGCGGGAAGCAGCAGGAATCCCACGGGCTTGAAGAAGCGTTCGTCCATGCCCTCCGCGTCGCGCCAGAGCAGGATCAGCAGATAGAATCCGAGGTTGGCCGCGATGACGCCGGCCAGCATCCGCGCCCAGGCGGGGCGCAGCGTGAATTCCCGCTTCAGCAGCACCCAGAGCACGGCCAGCGCCGACACGGTGGTCGCCAGATACAGCGGCCAGAGCTCCCGCTGTTCCGCCACGAGCGGGTGGTCGGGGTGCAGGAAAATCCGGCCGATGATCGTGCCGAGCGAGAAGACGCACGACACGGGGTACCCGGGCAGGCGGAGGAGGTTGAACCAAGCGTCCGGATTGACGGTCCCGCCCAGCGCCGAGCCAGGCGAGGTGCCCAGGCGCAGGTAGGTTGCCCAGTAAAGAAAATAACCGAGGGCGAGACAGGCGATCCACCGGGCGGCCTCCGCCACGCGCGCCGCGCCGCGCCCGGGCCGGGCCAGGAGCTGCTCGCCCCGGAAGCCGGCGATGAGCCCGGCCCCAATGGGAAGGTAGGTGTTTTTGGCCATCGCGCCCAGCCAGCAGATCCCGGAGACGGCGATCCAGCCCCAGCCTCCGGCGCGAAGGCATTTCCTGGTGGCGAGCAAGAGCCAGGGGAGCACGGCGAGCAAGGCGATCTCGCCACCCAGATAATCACCATAAGTGCGGGTCAGGGTCCAGTTGCAGGCCAGCGCGAGCACCGACCAGCCGGCCACCGGACGACTGAACCCGGAGTCCCGGTACAGGATCCAGAACCCGGCGATGGCAATCGCCGATGCGAACGAGCCCCCGACCGCGATCGCGTGGCCGAGCGACAGTCCGGTCCATTGCCACGGGGCCGCCACCAGATACTGGCCGGGGCTCCACCACGCCTGGAAAACCGAAGTGGTCCGGGCGATATCGGCCGGCAAGGGATAGATCGCCTGGTTCCAAGGCGCCCCGGCGCGCCAGCTGTCCCAGACATAGAATCCGAAGGCCGAGTCGGAATTCAACGCGGTGGGAATGAACCAGGCGGTCAGCCCAAAAATGACCTGCAGCCCCAAGGCGGCGAGCAGCGTTAGAGACAGGCCGGAACCGCCCGGCGGCCTTCCGGCGGCGGCCGGCGGCGCGATTCCTTGGAGTGCGGCCGTCGGGCTCACGGGTTGTCGGCCAGGACCCGGCGCCAGTTCTCCCGGAAATACCAGCGCTTGGAACCGGCGACGTAATGGTGCATCACCGCGCGACATTCGCTGGCCTCGGGCGGTCGGGGCAGCGTGACGTAATCGGCCGGCGGCGCGGCGCAGTGGCGGCGGCCGGCAAGCAGCAGGGCGACGAGCGCCTGTTCCTGATAATAGTGGGTGCCCTGGCGCTCGATCAGGGTGCGGCACCAGTATTCCAGCCGGTCCCAGTCGATTTCCTCGCTGCGCAGGCCGATCAGCCCCGTATTGACGCGTTCGGGCACCGGCTGGCCGGCCAGTTCCCGCAGCAGCTCCAGGGGATAGCCATAGGCGTTCTGGATGTCCGTGGCGCACAGCGGCTGCATCGGGGCCTCCAGCCAGTCGAGCAACAGGGTGGGGCGGTGGAAGAACAGCAGATCGGAATCGATGAGCAGCTTCCAGCCGGTGGAGCCGATGTGCGGAACGGTGAGCTTGTGCAGCAGCAGGTAGTTGTCGCCGCGGGCACGGAGCGCCGGAAACCGCGAGCGCGGCAGGTGCGCGTCAAGCCGGGCGACGACCTCCGGGTGGTGGTGGACGCGGAGCCGTGGGAAAATCCGGTGCAGCGTCGCGGCCTGGCCGGCTTCGAGCGTGCCGTCGTCGTAGATGACCGGGGCCAGGTCGCGCCGGGACTGCCGGGCGAAAGTCCAGAGGCAGAACGCCGTCTGGTACCAGAAACGCCGGCCGGTGAGCAGGTGCAACTCGAGCGGCGGGCCGCCGAACCCGGGCGGAGGCGGCAGGCCCCCCGCGGCCTGTTCCATGGCGGTCCGGCCCCGGTAGGTGAGCCATTGTTCCCACGGGCCGCCGGCGGCGATCGATTCGCGGACCTCGCCGACCGGCGCATGGTAGAGCCGGTAGGCGAGACGGCCGAGGCCGGCGCGGCGGAGGAAATCACGCATCAGCAGCAAAATTTTCCCATGCGGCAAACTGCACGCCGCTCACACCGCGCTGGGCGTCCGGGCATGAGCCGCGTTGTCCGGCGGCAGCGAGCAGCCGGGGCAGGAGTCGCAGGAAAGCCGCCGGCTTGGTGTCGGGATGGATGAACCACGCACGGGGATCGCCGAGGTACAGACAACCGAAGCCCCGCGCCTGGGCGTGTTCATGGAGCAGGACCTCCGGCGGGAGCGGGAATGGCGGGATACGCGCGGCCAGGGCGTTCATCACGCGCCGCGGGCCCCGGGTGAAACGGCCGGCGGCAAAGAGGGGGGCAAGCCAGCGGTCCAGGCTGGCGGCGCGGTGATCGGCGGCCGCACCACGCGCCGGCCGGAGCGGCAGCACCGCGGCGAGCCGTTCCCGGTCGATGAGGTGGCAGCGCGTGCTGAACCATGGGCTGCGCCAGCCGTCCGCCACGCGTTCCAGCGGCCACGCTGGCAACCACCCGCTGCCGGCGGCTTCGACACGGACCATCACGTCCTGGGCCGGCGGCGGCGCGATGCGCGGGCTGACGCCAAGGAGCGCGGGGTCGTGTTCGAGCGCGGCGAGGGCGGCGCGCAGCCAGCTGAACCCCGGCTGCTGCCACAGCACGATGTCGGCATCGAAATGCGCGACATAACGGGTGCGGGCCGCTTCCCAGCCGAGAAAATAGGCGCTGAACGCATGGCCGAGGTGGTCGTGGGAGCGCGGGGTGTCCGCGCCGGCGTAGCGGGCGTTGAGGCGGCGCAACGCCGCGGGATCGGGTTCGAGCCACACCACGCGGTCGGCGATCCCCGCCGACTGGAGCGAGGCGCAGAGCGTGCGCAGCCGGGCCAGCCGGGCGCCGAACTCTGCCCGCGGAAACCGGGCCGCCGCGTGCAGCCAGGGCGTGGATTGCGGCCGGCAGGCGTCGGCGACGACCACCACCTCGCGGACGTCCGGCCGGTGGGTCGCGGCCAGCGCGGACACGATGCGTTCGCCATAGGCGAGATCGCCGGCGCAGAGGTTGATCTGCAGCGTCACCTCCGGCGTGCTGTCGTCAGGGTTCAGAGGGTGGTTGGCCTTCGCTGCGCCACCATTGGCGCGGGTTGGCGTCGGCGCTGTCCGCGGGGGGGCGACAGACCAGGCGGAGCATGCGCCACGCGGTCCTGACCGTGATGCGCAGCCACCCGAGCCGGCCGGTGAAACCAGGAACGGTGCCGACGTGGGGGATGAAGACCCGGCTACCCAGCTGCTCCTCGAGCTGCCGGTGCATCAATTGATAGTCTCCGCGCGCATGGATCAGCCGCGCCTTCCACAGCAGGGCGTTCGGGAAATTGCCAAGGAAATGAAACTCGCTGGGCAGGGGGGCCACGCGGAGCGCTGAGAAATAAAGCGTCCGGCGGAAGGCCGGCTGATCGTTGACGAAGCCGGCGGTGCGGGCGAGCACCGCATGCTGCTCGCCCCACTGGCGGAAAAAATCCAGGACCGCGTCGGTGCGGCGGAACGCGATCACCCCGGTGTTGAACTCGGTGAAGCACGCGGGCACGCCGGGCAGCTCGTAATCCCAGCCGCGGTTCACGTCCTGGAGGACGGCCAGGTCGAACTGCTCGAGCACCGCGAACAAGGGCGAGAGGTCGCCATACACCCGGGTGTCGGTGTCGAGGAAGACGGCGCGCCCGAAGGGGCAATGGACGGCCAGCAGCTTGTCGATGGGCTTGTGCTGCACGTCGTGCCGGATCACGATGTGATCAAAGGGCGGCGCGACGGCGACGGGGTGGTCCGTGACCAGGCAGACGGGGATGCCGGGATGGTGCGCCCGCAGGGAGGCGGCGGAGCCCCGGGCCTCATCCAGGTAGCCGGAACCGGTCGCGACATAGACAAATCCGCGGTCGTTCATGGGAACAAGTCGCGGATGCGCGCCCGCCGGGGCGCCGCCGCGGCGCCGGCGGGCACCGCGATCAGGTTGTAGAACCGGGCATCCTGCAACGCCTCGTCGGCCTGCAGCCGGCGGGGGCGCTCCGGCATCCCGGCGGCCAGCGGATACTTCGGGAGGATCCAGCAGGCAAACGCGGTTGCGGGAAACTGGCGGAGCACGTCTTCAGCCCGGAAGCCCATGCGGGCCAGCACCGGCAGGTTGATCTCCACGAGCCACAGCGGACCGTTCGCGCCGAGCCAGTCCAACGGGGCCCCGCGCAGTGCGAGCGGCTCGGCTCCCTCGACGTCGATCTTCACCGCCCCGGGTCGGAGCGCCGGCAGGTATTGGGCCGCGAGGGCCGCGAGGGGCCGCATGGGCAGCCGGTGACGCTCGTAGCCGCCGGCTTCGGCGGCCGTCATCCGCATCGATTGGGACACGGTGGTTTCACCCGGCCGGGCGAGAAAGAACTCGACCTCGCCCGGCTCGGCGCCGACGGCGACCTGCACGGCCTGGAGATTCTCTTCGCCGAGGAGAGCGGCCCCGAGCTTGAGGCGCGCGACGAGGTCGGGCGAGGCCTCGAGGGCGAGCACCGGGACCTTCCCGTGGAAATGGCCGGCCACGGCGTGTGCATACAGGCCGAGGTTGGCCCCGGCGTCGACAAAGGCATCGCCGGGTTGCAGCCAGCGTCGTAGCAGCGTGAGCTCCCATTGGTCGTCGCCGCCTTCGAGCAATTGCGTGACCGAGTCGGGATGATCGGGAAAGCAGACGAGCCGGTGCCCGGCCGCGTGATGCACAAAGGGGGTGGAGCCGTGCCGGCGCAGGATGAATTGTCCCTTGTTGTATTTCCACTGGCGGAGCAGGGTGGAAAAATCCCGCCGGGCCAGCAGCTGGGCCACCGTCCGGAGCTTGCGGTACAGGCTCATGGCGTTCGGTCGGCGCAGCGCCCTTCGTAGTGCCCGCAGGCGCCCTGCCAGCGCACATAGGCGGCCGGCGAGGACCAGGCCCGGTAAACGAGCCAGGCCCGGGCCAAGCGCACGGGGACGCTCCAGCGGGCCAGCGGCGGCCACGGATTGGCCTGGTGACGGGTCAGGACGCGCATCCAGGAGCGCTGGAGGCTGCGATTAAGCCGGCCGAGGTAGTCGCGGGTGGTGCGGAACTGAGGGATGAGGTGGGTCAGCGTCAGGGTGGGGAAATACGCACTCTCCCAGCCCGCCGTCATTGCGGCGAGCACGATGTCGTTGTCCCCGCTGGAAGAGAGGTCGGTGCCCTGCCGGTCGGGCAACGCGGCGTGGCCGCCCTGGTCGAGCCAGCTTTGTGCGGCGGCGCGGCGCAAGGCCATGCCTGCACCCATGGGGGCGAACATCGGGTAGTCGTTGCGTCCGGTGGCCGGATTGCGCAGGCCGGCCGAGACCAGCGGGGCGTCGCCGAGGTCGCGGCAGGCGATGAGGCCGTCGAACTCGCGCACCCACGGCTCGGGGGGCTGCTCGAACTCCGGCCGGCTGCGGCCACCGAGCACGCCGACCTCCGGGTGCGCGGCAAAGAGCCGCAGCGTTTCCGCGAGGTAGTCGGGGGCGAGTTCGTTGTCGTCGTCCACCAGGATGAGGAATTCGCCGGTCGCGCGCAGGAAGCCGCGGCGGCGGGCGTGGCTGAGACCCGGCGCGGGCTCGGCGACCAGGCGGAGGCTGGCGGGTCCGTGGGCGGTCCAGTCGGCGAGGGCCAGCGCAGGCGCCGAGGCGTTGTCGACGAGGATCGTTTCCCATTCAGCCGCCGGCAGGGATTGAGCCCGCAGCGCGCGCAGGGTCCGCTGCAGCCGCGCCGCGTTGGGGTTGTGCGTCGGGACGATGACGGAAATATTCAAGGGGTCGGGCGGGTCGCGAGGAAGTTTTGCAGGTGGTGGCCGGTGGCCTCATTGCGCCGGAGCGGGGCGAAGGTGAAGCCGGCCGACTGCAGCAGCCGGGCGGCCGGGCAACGAGCCGGGTTGTCCATCAGCTCGGCGCACGTCTCGAAGACCACCGCCCGCAAGCCGGGGTTGGCCAGCAGGCTGCCCAGGCCGGCCAGCACCGCGGCCTCGCCGCCCTCGACGTCGAGCTTGATGAGCGTGGGGGCGGGTGCTTCCCCACCGGCCACCAGCGTGTCTGCGCGGGCCACCCTGACTTCCACCTGGCGATCGTAGGCGGCTTCGGCCCAGGGCGTGAGCGTTGTCATACCGGGATTGCCGCTGGCGTTGACATGCAGGACGGCGGTGCCGTCATGGTCACCGAGGGCGATGGGCCAGCAAGTGGCGCCGGCGAGGTTGAGGCCGACATGCGCCAGCAGCCGGGCATGGATCGCCGGACTCGGTTCGAAGCTGTGAATCCGCATCCCCGGCGCGAGGCGGGCCGCGGAGACAGTGTGCAGGCCGATATTGGCGCCGATATCCCACAGCACCGCGTCGGGCGAGAAATAGGGCCGCAGGGCCTCCAGGACCTCGGATTCAAAGTAGCCCTCCAGAAGCACAATCCGGTCGATGTAATCCCCGGGATGCAGCGCGAGCACCGCGCCGTAGCGCGTGCGCGTCGTGATGACGGGCCGGTGAAGCAAGCGCTGGAGCGTGATCAATCCACGCCAGCCGGAGCGCGCATAGTAAACGCACAGGTGATCGGCCAAGGTGGGGGAGTGACGCAGGGACATTGGCGCCGGGATGCCCTCAGCCCGGGCGCTGGCCCTGGATGCGGGCCGGGATGCCGTGGGCGATCGAGCCCGGCGGCAGGTTCTTGGTCACGACCGAGCCGGCCCCGACTACGCAGCCGTCTCCGATCGTCACGCCGCCCAGCACGGTGACCCCGGCACCCAGCCAGACGTCGCGGCCGATCATTGTCGGAAGCAAGCTGTCGGGCTGCGACCGGATGTCGGTGCCCAGGGGCGGGACCGCGTGGTTGGAGGAGAGGATGCGGCAGTGCATGGCGATGAGGCAGGCGTCACCGATCTCGACGCCGCCGTGGCCGTAGATGACGGTGTACGGGCCGAGGAAGATGTCGGCCCCCAGGCGAATGGAGCCGCCAAAGGCATGGAGCACGACACCCTGCTCGATCCAGGCCCCAGGCCCGACGGTAATCTCACCCAAGACATTCGCCCGCGCCGCGCCGCGGTGCCAGTCGAGGTATGCGGCGAGGTAACGCGGGGTGGCGAGGCGGGCGCCGGTCAGCCGGCAGCGGAGGCGCCGGCTGAATTGCAGCAAGGGATGGAGGGGAGTCACGGGGCGGAGTCAGCGGCCGTCAAGGCGGACCGGGCGGGTGCTGCGCCGCCAGCCGGGCGGGGCGGGGCGGGCGAACAGCTTCAGCAGGGCTACGATGAGGGTCAGGCCAGCCTGGCGAATTGACTTAACCATGAGAGTTTCTCCTCGCGGGTCTTCTGGCCGGGGTTGCGGAAGACCTCGTCGTTGAGCACGAGCAGGTCGATGTCGGTGTTGACAAAACAGTCCCAGCCCTCGGCGGCCGTGCGGATGATGGGCTGGCCGGCGACATTGAAGGAGGTGTTGATCAGGATCGGCACGCCGGTGAGCAGGTGGAAGGCGGTGATGAACCGGTGAAAGTCGGGATGCACCTCGGGGCGGATTGTCTGCAGCCGGGCGGAAAAGTCCACGTGGATCACGCTCGGGATGGAGCAGCGCGGAAAGTCGAGCCGCTCGCGCAGGCTGGCGAACTCCGCCGGCAGCGGCGAGCGCAGCTCCGGCCGCAGGTAGGCGGTGTAGTTCATGTAGTCCGACTCGGCGGCGGAGTCGAACCACTCGCCGGTGTGGTCGGCGAGGATGGCAGGGGCGAAGGGGCGGAACGACTCGCGGAATTTCACCGCGAGGTTGAGCCGCGACTGCATGCCGGGGGCGCGCGGATCGGCAAAGATGGACCGGGCCCCCAGGGCGCGCGCGCCGAGTTCCATGCCGCCGCGCACGACGGCGACGATCTTGCCGGCGGCGAGCTGCCCGGCCACGAAATCGTGGACCGTCCCGGCAAACGGCACCTGCCACGGCCGGGCGGCCGCGGGCACCGCGCCGGGCGCGCCGCCCAGGTAGAAGCCGCGGGCGTCGGCCTTGAACGGCGTGCCGCCGCGGCGTTCGCGCTCGAACAGCAGGGCGGCGCCCAGGCCGGAACCCATGTCGCCGCCGACCGGGGAGTTGAAGACGGCGGGGAAAATCCCCTGCGTGCGCAGCTTGCCGGCGGCGACGCAGTTCTGGGCGCAGCCGCCGCAGAACAGCACGTTATTTTCGCCGGTCTCGGCCCGGAGGAAGCGCGCCATCTTGAGCACCTCATCCTCAAAGACATGCTGCAGCGAGGCAGCGAGGTCGATGTGGACCTGGTTGAGCGGGTCGGCTGGCCGCCGCACCGGGAGGCCGGTCTGCGCCGCGACCCAGGGGAAGGCCTCCAGGAGCGATTGGGGCGTGAAGCGGACCTCGCGGTGCAGGCGGAAGCCGCCGTGGTCATCGGTCGTGAACAGGCGGGAGACTTCCGGCACGTACCGTGGCTCGCCGTACGGCGCGAGGCCCATGACCTTGTATTCCGAACCGAAGGAGACGAAGCCGAGGAAGCAGGTGATCAGGGTGTAGAACAGACCGAGGCCGTTCTCGTAAGGCTGTTCCCAGAGCAGCTTGAGCTCGCCGTGGTCGATGACGCCGGCGCTGGCGGAGTAGTCCTCGCCCTTGCCGTCGACGCACAGGAACGCGGCACGCTCGAAGGGCGACGTGTGAAACGCGCCGGCCACATGCGAGAGGTGGTGCCACGCGTGGTGGAAAGTCGCCCGCGGCAGCAGCGCGCGGGCCTGCTGGCTGTAGAGATCGCCCCAGCCCTCGGGGAGCACGCGGCCCAGCGCGCGCGTGAAGGCATTGCCGGAACGGCCGGTCCGGCTGAAAAGGTGGCTTTGCAGAGCCTTCTCGGCGAACACCACTTCGGTGACGTCCTGCGGGCCGAGGCCGCCGATCGCCAGGCAGTCAGCGATGGCGCGCCGGGGGAAGGCACCGTCGTGCTTGAGTCGCGTGTGCCGCTCCTCCTGCGAAGAGGCGACGAGGCGGCCGTCCACGATGAGGGCGGCGTTGGCGTCATGGCCCAGCAGTCCGCCGAGGCCGAGGATCACCGAGGGGCGGAGAAGACGCGTCGTCATCCGATCAGTAGCCGGCAGTCATCCGGCCGGTAGCATAGCCGGGCACGGGCGGCCCCCGCCTGGCCGAGTTCGCGCCACCGGTCTCGCCGGGACCAGGCCGTTTCCAGGGTGGTCGCGAGCGCCGGCCCGGACGGCGCCGGGCACAGGTAGCCGGTTTTCCCGTCGACGACCCAGTCGGCGGCGCCGCCGACGGCGGTGGCCAGCACGGCGCGGCCGCACAACATGGCTTCGGGGATCGTCATGGGCACGCCTTCTTCCAGCGCGGGCGAAACCAGCAGGTGGTTGTCGATCCAGATTTCGCGCAGCGAACCCACGTAGCCGCGGAAAATCACGCGCGAGTCGAGCCCGAGCGCCTGGACCTGCCGGCGCAGCGCGGCTTCATCCGGGCCCTGCCCGTAGATTTGCAGCCGCCAACCCTCGGGAGGCAGGGCCCCCGCAAGCGCGGGGAGCAGGATCTGGAGTCCCTTGACCGCCTCAAGCCGGGCCACGGCCGCGAGGGACAGCCCGTTTCCCTCGGGCCAGGGCGTGGCGTCCTCGGGCTTCCAGCGGAGGGGATTCTGCACCACCTCGGCGTGGGCGAGAGGTTGGCCGAGATGCTCGCGCGTCACGCTGAGGTTGCGCTGCGAGACAAAATAAAGCCGGTCCGCGGCGGCAAAGATGCGCTTGATATCGGTGAGTTCGGCCGGGGCGAGCCTCGGGTGCTCCACCTGCCAGTTGGCGATCAGGCGGTAGGGGATGCGCCGGGCGGCCAGCCCGTCGTACCAGGTGGGGGTCAGGATGGCGTCATAGGTGCCGCCAAAGCTAAAGAGCACGAGGTCGGGCCGGAAGCCGTCCAATGCTTGGAGCAGCGCGTCGGGCCGGCGCAGCACGGCGCGCAGCTTGCGCGTCAACCGCGCGGGCAGGGTGCGCGGCGGCTCGGCCGGCTGCTGCACAAAGATGACCGCCCCGGCGGACTCCAGCGCACGGATGCGGGGGTGCTGCGCCACGGTCGCGGAAACTGCAAGGAAGAGGCGGTCGCCGCGCGCGGCCGCCCGCTCCGCCGCATTCGTCCAGAGCGTATCGGCCCCGCCCCACGGGAAATTCAGGATGGTGGAGACAAACGAGATATTCATCGGTGGATCCGGGCAATCACGGGCCGGCGGGACGGTTCAGTCTGCAGCGGCGGTTTCGGCGGCCTGCAGGGCTCGCTCCATGCCGGGCAGGGCCGCGGCGATCTGCTCCCTCGTCCACAGGCACATTTCCCGCCCGGTGTCCGGTGGCGGCCCCTCGGGGATCCGCAGGAGCACCTCCCGGGGGAGCTGAAAGGGAGGCGCGAACAGATTCAGGCGCCGGCAATCCCCGGTACGGATGTCGGTGTTGGCAAACGGCGTCACCCCCCGGTCGTTGGTGAGCAGCGCGTAGGTCACGGCGGACGCGGAGAAATTCCGCAGGGCGGCGAGGATTTGCCGGTTGGACAGGTGGAACAGGCAGTCGCGGCAGAACCAAAGATCCGCGGCCGGGAACGGGTCGCGGGTGATGTCAAAACGGATGAACCGCGTGCGGTCGCCGCCGTGGGCCGCCTGGTTGGCCGCGACGAGCGCGGCGACGATGTCACCGCCGAGGTAGTCTATGGGATTGGCGGCCACGACCAGTCTCATCCAGTTGAAATCGCCGCAGGGCGCGTCAAAGAACGTCCGCACGGCCTGTCGCGCGATCACGGCCTGCAGCTGCCGACGGAGGCCGGCGGTATAGGCGAGGGTGGAGCCGGGCCCGCTGACGCTCTCGGGATCGTCCCAGACATTCAGCCGGTGGATCATTGCAAAAATGACCTGGGGGTCGGAGGAGCGGTTCAGCCGCCAGCGGCGGTAGCTTTGCACCCACGACCCGATCTGGCGGAAGGGTGCGCGCGCGGCTTTCCGCGCGGTGGCGGCGAGGCCGTCGCGCTTGAGCGAGTTGCCAAATCTTTCGGCGAGGGAGGGTGGGGCCATCTGCTGTGATGTGGGCGCCGCCGGCTCAAGCCTGGCGGGAAATTTTCGTCCAGGCGGCCGGCACCACGTCGGAACCGTCGTGCTGGCTCCGGGCGAACCAGGGATCGGGCGCGAGGACAAGTTTTTCGGGAGAAGGGTTGAGCCAGGCCGCCCACCAGGAGAACGTGCTGTTGGCGATCGCGATGTGCTCGCAGAGGGACATGAGGCGGATTTTGTCCCATGGATGCCAGGGGGCGACGCAGCGGACGAAAACGTGCGGACCGGACGGGACGAATTCACGGGCGACGTACTCGATGTCGTCGGAGAAGATGTACAAGGTGCTGTCCGGGCTGCGGGCGCGGAGCAGGCGCACGGCGCGCTCGTAATAATCGGGGCCGACGACACCGATCTCGGAGTTGAAGGCGGCATTGCGGGTGTAGTCGCCGCGGCGGAAATGAAGGGCGGCCGACGGTCCCTGGCGGATGCGTTCGGCCAGGGTGGCGACCTCGGGCTGGGGCGGATAGCGCAGGCTGAACTGGACGCGCAGCAGGTCGGCCACCGGCGCGAAGAATTTTTCCGACTGGAACATGCCGTTGAGGTAGGTGGGGTCCGGCTGGGCGAAAAACTGCGGATAGAAGGCAAAGGTCGGCGGCTGGTGCCAGTGGGCGGGGGCGGCGTGCCGGCTGGCGTAGCGGCGGAGACGCAACGCCCGGGCCAGGGCGACCGACCAGCGCTCGGTGCGGGTGAGCTGGACACCGCGGACCCGGTCGATTTCCTCCCGGCTGGCAAACTGCTCGGTGATATTGAAGCAGGAGAGGGCGTAGCGATTGTGGGCTTCGTAGGCCGGATCCGCGCGGAACCAATCCACATCGAGCTTCAGGACGGTGCGGTGGTGCTCGGCCAGGGCCAGGCCGGCCGCGTATTGGAACATCTGGTTGCCGAGTCCGCCGGTGAGGGAGGTGATGATCATGGGGGTGGGATGGGGCTGAGCACGGCCCGCTTCGCCCGGCCGGCGAGACGGCGGCCCCGGGCGAACAGGGCCTGCATCCCCCGGGCGGCCAGGTAAGGCCAGCTGCGCGCGTGGTGGCGGTTGACGTAAAGATGGTCGCCCTCCCCCTCCGCCCGGCCGCGGTAGGTTTCGTAGGCGAGGGAGAAACCATGCCGCCGCATGAATCGGGTGAGGTCGCGGTCCAGTGTCTGCCCGCGGTAGAATTCCCGGGTGGAGACCTCGAGCCAGATGGCGGTGATCCGGGGCAGCATCCCGACCGCCCCGGCCAGCACCAGTTGTTCGGCGCCTTGCACGTCCATCTGGATGAAATCGATGTGGTCGAGACCGCGGCGGGCGCAATAATTATCGAGCGTGTCGGTGCGGACGCTGATGGCCTCGTTGAACTCGATCCAGCCGTGCATGGGGCCGGTCTGGGCGGGTGCGAGCAGCGAACTGGATTTGTTGCCGTAATTCCAGTCTTCCCCGGCGAAGAGCTCGGGCGGGCGGCCGGAGGAGACATGAAAGGTTGCCTCGCCGGAGCGGTCGGAGAGGGCGAGCGGGACCAGCTCCGCGTTGGCGATGGCGTACCGGTCGAAATTGGCCCGGACGAGCGCCTGGTTGACGGGCAGCGGCTCGAAGCTGAAGACACGGGCGAGCGGAAAGGCGCGGGCGTAGCGCACGGAATCCTCCCCTTCGCAGGCGCCGATGTCGCAGATGACCAAGGGCTCACCCGGGCGAAAGAGCCGGCGGAACTGCTTTTCCGCCTCGGACGGGGAGGCGAGGTAGCTGTCCAGATCGGCGGAGCGGAGCGGATTCATGGCGGGGGCGGCGGGGCCGCGAAGATCCGCCCGAGCCCGGGAATGGCCGCTCGGGTTGCGGGTGCGATCACCTCCTGCGGGTGGATCCGCAGGTTGTTACCCGCGACCGTCCTGCCGACCGGGCCGCCTTGCGGATGGCGCCCGACCAGTGCGGCAAGCTCGTCGGCCGTGGCCGCCGGACCGGCGCAAGCGACCAAGCCCGGGACCCAGAGGCGGAACAGCGGCAGCGAGTGGTCGTTGTGATATTGGTTGAGGTGCGTGGCCAGAGGCACATTTTCCCGGACATCCCGGATGAAGGCGAAATCATCCCAGCGGAAAAATCCCTGGCAATCAGCCACCAGCAGCAACGCGGCGCAGGCCCCGGCCAGCCCGAGCCAGTCGCGCCGCCAAACCAATGGCGCATGGAGGAAGCGGGCCGTGTCTTCACACCGGCCGGCCGTCGCCCCTTCCAGCCGGGGCTGGATACGCCGCAAGGCCAGCACCGCACCCAGGGCGGTCAGGAGGGTCCAGCCGGGCAGGAATCCGAGGAATTTCTCGTAAACCGGGCCCATGGCCAGCAGCAGCGGCGGAGTCGGCATGCTAGGCGGGCACGATGCGGATAATCTCATCTTTCAATTCGAAACCTGCAGCCGGGCGGCCGGGCGCTGCCGCAACAACTCCCGCGTCCCCGGCGATCGGGGTGTCCTTCGCGGCGCCCGCGCCGTTCGCGAGCCCGGGAGCGGGTGATGATTCCGGGCAGGGTCGCGGAAAGGACGGCAGAGATCAATCCGGGGTCCCCAGCGGTTGCGCACGGCAAACATGGCGATTCAGCTGATTTTGCGGGCCACGATGCTGTGCATGTGGTTGTGAAAATACGGCCAGAGCCGGCCCAGCCGGTCGGTGAGCCGGCCCAGCCGGGTGGGCGTGAAGCGCCGTTCGGAGTTTGCCACCCAGGTCTCGCCGAATTCCAGCCACAGGCCGGCCAGGTGGTGGGTCGGCAGGCTGTGCACGATCTCGAAACCGGCGCGGCGCACCGCCGTCTCGAATTCACCGCGGGTCAGGCGGTATTCGAAAAACTTGCCGTCGTCGGGATAAGGTTCGTAGAGAAAGCCGTCATGGCCGCGCCGGTTGGTGCGGGGGGTGCCAAGCCGGACACCGAGGCGCCGGAGGGCCTTGATCCGTCGCACCAGCGTGAATGAGGGCACGGAGATCACGGCGATGCCGCCGGGGCGCAGCACCCGCCAGTGCTCGCGGAGCGGCTCGGCCGGACCGGCGCGAAAATGTTCGATGACGCCGAAGGACATCAAGCCGGCGTAATGGCCGTCGGGCACGTCCACCCGGGCGACGTCGCCGAGCCTGATCCGGAGGCCGGGGAATCTTTCGCGGGCGGCCCGGACGATCACGGCATTGAGCTCGATGCCCTCGATCGTGAATCCCTGCTGCCGCAAGTATTCCACCACGTGCCCCGGCCCGCACCCGGCCTCGAGGATAAGTCCGTCCCGCGGCAGGTGCGCGAGGCTGAGACTGACGGTGTCGTCGAAGGCGCAATTGCCGACCAGGGTCGCGAATTGATCGAGATCCCAGTCGAACAGGACGGTGTGGTCGCCGGGCAGGGCGGGGGCCGCGGGCGGCGGCCGATCGCTGCCGGTCAAGGGCATGGGGTCATGGTGACTCGCATTGAATTCAACACGAGGCCGTAGCCGGAGGTGGCCCCGTAGTAGCCGATGGGCTCCTCCCCGGTGATTTCCAGCCGCAACCTTTCCTCCTGCTGGAAGCCCTGGTCGTTCTCACTCAGGCCGACGACGATGCCGTAGCTGCCGGCGGCCAGCGCCACGGTTTGTTGGACGAAGGTGTATTCGTAGTCCCCGGCAGGCAGGTCACGGGGCTCGCTCCAGACCGTCTGCAGGCCCACGCCCTCGTTGGTCACCAGGCCGACGGCCGCGACGAAATGTGTCATCGGCCGGCAGAGTCGCAGCCGCACCTTGACCTGCCAGGGCTCGCCCACGCGGGCGACCACCAGCGTCCGTCCGTCCGTCCGCTGCAGATCGACGGAGAGCAGGTAGCCCCGGTGGAGCAGGTCGGGCGTAGGTGCCAGCGGCCGCGCGGCGCCGGACATCTCGGCGCCGCGGGCGTAGGTATTGAGCACCGCCGGGGTCGGGCCCTGCGCTTCCACGCGACCGTCCTTCAGCAGGAGCGACACGGGGCACAGCTGGCGCAGGGCGGACAGGTTGTGGCTGACGAAAATGACCGTGCGGCCTTCGCGGCGGGCGATGGACTCCATCTTGCCCAGGCATTTCTTCTGGAAGGCGATGTCGCCCACCGCGAGCACCTCGTCCACGATGAGGATCTCGGGCTCGAGGTGCGCGGCGACCGCGAAGGCCAGCCGCACATACATGCCGCTGGAATAGTGCTTCACCTGGGTGTCGAGGAATTTTTCCACCTGGGCGAAGGCGACGATCTCGTCGAACTTCCGGGTGATCTCCGCCCGCATCATGCCGAGGATGGCGCCGTTGAGGTAGATGTTCTCGCGGCCGGACAGCTCGGGGTGGAAGCCGGTGCCCACCTCGAGCAGGCTGGCCACGCGGCCGCGGATGACGGCCCGGCCCGTGGTGGGTTCCGTGATGCGCGAGAGGATCTTCAGCAGGGTGGACTTGCCCGCGCCGTTGCGACCGACGATGCCGATGACATCGCCCTGGTTGACGTCAAAGCTGATGTCCCGCAGGGCCCAGAATTCCTCGCCCTCGGGCCCGGCGCCACCACCCGCCAGCCGCCGGCCGAACTGGCGGATTTTCTGTGCGAGGGTGTCGCGCAGCGTGTCCGACCGCTTCTCATGCGAGAGATAGTAGCGCTTGCCGAGGCCGGTGACACTGATGACGGGTTGGCTCATGCGGGTGGTCGCTAGATGATATCCGCGAACGTGCGCTCGGTGTGGCGGAAATACCCCAGGCCGGTGAACAGCAGCAGGAGCATCATGCCGGTGGAGATGGCGAGATTGGCGGGATCCAGGACCGGCTCGCCGCGCAGCAGGCACCAGCGGAAGCCGTCGATGGCGCCCACCATGGGGTTCAGCGAATAAATGTGCCGCCAGTTGGGCAGGTTGGTGGAGCTGAAGCCCACCGGCGAAAGAAACAGCCCGACCTGCAGCAGGAACGGGACGACAAAGCGGAAATCGCGGTACTTGACCGTGAGGGCGGTGAGCCACAGCCCGGTGCCGATCGCGGTGAGCAGCGTCATGACGATGAACACCGGCAGGACCAGCACGCGCCAGTCGGGGACGAACTGCCACCAGATGAAAAGGCTGGTGAGCAGCACGAGCACGACGCCGAAGTCGATCAGCGCCACGGCCACGGAACTGAGCGGCACGATGAGGCGCGGGAAATAAACCTTGGAGATCAGGTGGGTGTTGGCCACCAGGCTGCCGCTGGCGTTGGCGAAGGCGGCGGCGAAGAGCTGCCACGGCAGCAGGCCGCAGAGCACGAGCAGCGGGTAGGGCGCGCGGCCCGCCGGCATGCCGGCCAGCTTGCCGAAGATGAAGGTGAACACCGCCAGCGTGACCGCCGGCTGGATGAGGGCCCAAAGCACGCCGAGGGTGGTCTGCTTGTAGCGCACTTTGATGTCGCGCCAGGCGAGGAAGCCGAGCAGCTCGCGGAAGCGCCAGAGGTCGGCCCAGTAGTGGCGGTTGGCGCGGCCGGCCTCGAGGACGAGTTCGGGGGTATCGGGATTGGCCATGGTGTCAGGCGAGGGCGGCGGCGAGGCGCCGCACAAAAGCGGGGAAAGCAAAGGACTCGGCGTGGCGGCGCACAACCTCCGAATCGCGCGGGTGGCGCACGAGGTCCACCACCGCGGCGGCCAGCCCGGGGACATCGCCATATTCGGCCAGCTGGCCCACGGTGTCGTTGATGACCTCCGGCACGCCGCCCGCGCGGGCGCCGAGGCAGGGTTTGCCGTACGTCATCGCCTCCAGGAAGACGAGGCCAAAGCCCTCCCTCCGGCTGGGCAGGGCAAAGAGGTCGCACGCGGCGTATTCGTCGCGCAGCGCCTCGTCGCTGATGCTGCCCGTGAAATGCACCGCATGGCCGACCCCGAGCCGGCCGGCCAGGGCCTCGAGCCGCGGGCGGTCGTCCCCGCTGCCGACGATCCGGAGCAGGGTGAAGGGATATTCCTGGCGGACCAGCGGCATCGCCTCGATGAGTGTGTCCACACCCTTGTAGCGGTCGGCGACCGTCAGCCGGGAAACCGCGAGGATCCGGGGATGGGCGAAGCTCGTTTCGCTCAGGCCGCGGGCGTCGGCGGCCAGGAACGGGTCGAGCGTGTTGGGCACGAGCACGAGGCGCTCCGGCGGCAGCCCGGGGAGGAAGCGCAGGATCTGCCGGCGCGTGAACTCACTGACGCACAGGATGCGCCGGGCCCCCAGCAGGGCGCGCCGCTCCAGCCACGTGTACGGCCGCCACACCTCGATGCCGTGGGCGACCAGATAATAGTTGAGCCGGGGATTGAAGCCTTGGACCACCCGAGCGAGCACGAGCTGGTGCAGGTGGCCGCAGACGAGTGTGTCGGCCTGGCGGCCCAGGCGGATGGCCCCGCGGATGAATTTCACCTTGCTCCGGCCGCAGCCGAGGTGCTCGCCGAGCCGGCTGTCGGCGTAGCGGGCGAGGCGGGCGTCGCGGCCGGGCGGATCGTTCAGCACGAGGGAATCCACGCGGCCCGCCGGGCTCGCGATCTCGCACAGCGCCCGCAGGTAGAGCCGCATGATGCGCGCGATCCCGCCTTCGGCGAGAAACAGCTCGGGGGAAAGCAGCAGCACCCTCATGGCGGGGAACGCCGGTTGGCGAAGGCGATGAGCACGGCGAGGGTCCAGACGCGCGACCACGCCCGGCGGTCCCCCGAGGTTTTGAATCCGGTCCAGACTTGCGCGGCGGCGGCCGGCTCCAGCCACGGGCAGGCCGCGAGCGAGGCCGGGGCAAAGGTGTCGTCGAGGAAGGGGCGCAACTCGGCCAGCATCCAGTGGGCGAAGGGCAGCGCGAAGCCCTGCTTGCGGCGGTGGCGGATGGCGGCCGGCACCAGGTCGGCCACGGCGTCGGCCAGCGCCTGCTTGGGGTGGCGGGGATCGTACTTGAACCAGGCGGGCTGCGGCCACAGCCACTCGAGCAGCACGCGGTCGACGAACGGCACGCGCAATTCGAGCGAGTGGGCCATGCTGAACACGTCGCTGTCCCGCAGCAGCACATCGGCCATGTAGGTGCGGAGCTCCCACGCGCTGATGATCTGGAACGCGTCGGCGCCGATCAGCTCGGCGGCGAAATCCTCCAGCTGGGGATGGTTGGGACCCAGCCGCTGCGCCAGCGCCCGGGCGTCGGGGGAGAGCAGCGCCAGCCGCGCCGCCTCGGGCAGCACCCGGCGTTGCAGCGACGCGAGCTCGTGCAGATCGCGCGCGTGGGCGAGGAAATCCGCGAGCTTGCGCGGCCGGGTTCCGGGCCGGGTGCGCAGCCGGTCGACGAGGCCCGCGCGCCACCGGGTCGGCAGCCGGCGCCAGAGCGGCAGCAGCCGGTTCAACCGTGGCAGGTCGCGAAAGGACGGATAGCCGCCGAACAGCTCGTCGCCGCCCAGGCCGGAGAGCGCGACGGTCACGCCGCCGCGCCGCGCGGTCTCGCTGGCGTAATAGGTGTTGATGCCGTCGCCGGTCGGCTGGTCAAAGCTGGCCAGGATGCGCGGCAGGTCCGCCGCCACCCGCGACCCGGTGATCAGCTCCTCGTGGTGCTCGGTGCCGAACGCCTCCGCCGCCAGCCGCGCGCTGGCCTGCTCGGAGAACCCGGCCTCGCCGAAGACCAGCGAGAACGTCTTCAGTCGGCTCGCCCCGCTCCGGGTCATCAGCCCGACCACCGCAGTCGAGTCCATGCCCCCGGATAGGAACGCCCCGACCGGCACATCGGCCACCCGGTGCGCCCGGATGGTGTCCTCCAGCTGATAGCGGAGTCCGTGGACAAAGTCGTGGTAGTTGGTCGCGACCCGGCCGGGCTGGCAAGGCGCGGGCAGCCGCCACCACGGCCCGGTCTTCAGCCGGCCGTCGGCGCCGACCGCGAGCTCGTGACCGGGGGGGAGATTCGTGATGCCGCGGTAGATCGTGCGCGGCGCCGGCACGCTGAACCACGCGAGGTATTCGCCGACGGAGGCGGGATCGATCTCGCGGGGTACCAGGCCGCTGGCAAGCAGGGCGTTGAGCTCGGAGGCGAACACCACGCCGGATTCCGGCAACCGGGCATAATACAGCGGCTTGATCCCGAGCGGGTCGCGCGCGGCGAAAAGTTTCTGCTCCCGCTCGTCCCAGACGGCGAAGGCGAACATGCCGCGCAGCCGGGGCAGGCACGCCGGCCCGTCGCAGGCGAACGCCGCGAGCAGCACCTCCGTGTCGCAATGGGTGCGGAAATTCCACCCGCGCCCGGCCAGCCCGGCCCGCAGCTCGCGGTGGTTGTAGATCGCCCCGTTGAAGATCAGGCTGAACCGGCCGTCGGGGCTGATCATCGGCTGGTGCCCGTTCGCCGGATCGATGATCGCGAGCCGGCACATGCCGAGCGTCGCGGGTCCGCTGGAGCAGAACCCGCGGTCGTCGGGACCGCGCTGCCGCTCGCGCTCCACCATGCGCCGGACCGCGCCCTCGCGGACACCGGTCTCAAGCCGGGATGAAACAATGCCTGCTATGCCGCACATGTATGAATCGCCCCAAGGACAGCTTCGCCCCGTCGCTTCCCCACCGCGGAAGCGGCGCGGCCGGAAACAAGATCAGTCACTCGCAAAAATGGCCCGGCTCGGGCCGCCCTCATGCAACAGCAAACGCCCCCTGCGTGGCAATGCCGAATTCCCGCAAAGCCTTAGAGGCAAATAGCTTTGCTTATTTCCGCGGATTTCTCCGCCGAGGCCAGCAAGGTCACGAGATGCAATCCGAATTCCACCGCGGTGCCCGCCCCGCGCGATGTGGTGATTTTCCCGTCGGTCACGATGCGCTCGGTGGTGAGGATCGCCGACAATTCGCCCGCCACGGAAAAATGGGCCGTGTAGCGCCGGCCGGTGAGCAGGCCGCAGTCATTCAGCACGGTCGGGGCGGCGCAGATCGCCGCCAGCCAGCGGCCGGCCGCATGGTGCTGCAGCACGAGCTCGCGCACCCGCGGATCGGCCCGGAGGTTTTTCACACCCGCGCCTCCCGGCAAAAACAACAGGTCGAACAACCGTCCCGACACGGCGGTGAGGGCTGAATCGGCATGTGCCGTGATGCCGCTGCGGCCGGTGATGTGGCGGTTCTCGCTCAGCGAGGCGGTGGTGACGTCAATCTCCGCCCGCCGCAGCAAATCCACCGGCGCGAACGCTTCCAGTTCCTCGAATCCATCGGCGAGTATCACGAGCACGGTGGGCATGCGGGAAAGTATCAGGCATCAAGGGAAAAGTATCAAGTGGCGATGGCGGTGACGTTGCGCGCATCTCTTTCTTGTTACTTGGTCCTTGGCGCTTGATACTGCCGCGATGTCTTTTATCGCGGGCCAACGTCTCGTCATCTTCGGCTGCGGCTACGTCGGCTCGGCCCTGGCGCAGGCGGCGGTCGCCGCCGGGGCGCGCGTCGAGGCGCTGACGCGCAATCCCGCCCAGGCGGCGGCGCTGCGCGAGGCCGGTCTGGCGCGCGTGGTTGTGGCCGAACTCTCCTCGGCCGGCTGGCACAACCAGATCCCGGCCGGGGCGGATCTCGTGGTCGACTGCGTCAGCGCCGGCGGGCCGGCGGGCTACCGGCAGTCGTACGTGGGGGGCCTGCAGTCGATCCTCGCCTGGGCCGCGGCGGACGGCCCGCCCGCCGGCACGATCGTTTACACCAGCAGCACGTCCGTCTATCCGCAGCGCGGGGGCGCGTTGGTGGACGAATCCGCCCCCGCGGACGGCGCCACGCCCAACGGCCGCATCATCCGCGAGTCGGAAATCCTCCTCGAGCACGCCCCCGCCGCGGCCTGCCGCCGCTGGTTCATCCTGCGCCTGGCCGGCATCTACGGGCCCGGCCGCCACCATCTGCTCGACCAGCTCCGGGCCGGCGCACCGCAACTTTCCGGTGCGGGCGATCATCGGCTCAACCTGGTGCATCGCGACGACATCGTCACCGCCGTCCTGGCCTGCCTCGGCGCGCCGCCGGACGTGCCGGGCGGAATCTTCAACGTCGCCGACGCGGGGCCCGCGCCCCGGGCGGAAGTCGTGCGTTGGCTGGCCGGCCGCCTCGGCCGAGCAGTCCCGGCCTTCGACGGGACCACCGGATCCCGCCGGGACGGGGCGCCGATGCCGGACCGCATCATCCGCAGCGAGAAAATCCGCCGCACCCTCGGCTGGGTCCCGCGTTATCCCGACTACCGCGCCGGCTTCGAAAATTTGTTGTCGCGTTAGCCGCGCACCGCTCTTTCAACATTCAACTCTCAACCTTCAACCTTCTTTCCCCATGGCCGGCGTAGGCAAACTCCTCAAACAAGCCCAGAAAATGCAGAAGCAGATCGAGCTGATGCAGTCGTCGCTCGAGACGCAGGTGATCGACGTGTCCAGCGGCGGCGGCGCCGTGCAGATCAAGATCAACGGCGCCGGCAAGTTCCTCGCGCTGGCGCTCGACCCGGAATTCCTCAAGGAGGACCGGAAGCTGGTCGAGGAGACCATCCTCAACGCGGTGCAGGAGGCCGCGGTGAAGGCGAAGGAGAAGAACGACACCGAGATGCAGCGGATCTCGTCGGCCTTCCAGATGCCGGGGGTGTTCTGATGACGGACCAAGCCAGCAGAAACCGCGGATAACGCTGATGAACGCGGATAATACCAATGGATTCATGCTTGTCCGTGACTTTATCCGCGTAATCCGCGGCAACTCCCCCGGTACTTTCTTGTGACCCCCGCGCTCGAACAATTGCAGAAGCTGCTGAAGCAGCTGCCCGGCATCGGCTACCGTTCGGCCGAGCGCATCGCCCTGCACCTGCTGGTCGAGAAGCCCGCGCGGCTGCCCGAGCTCGTCGCCGCCCTCGAGGCCGCGGCGAAAAACGTCCGGCGCTGTTCCTGTTGCGGCAACCTGTCGGAGGAGGAGCTATGCCCGGTCTGCGGCGACGAGCGGCGCCGCACCGGCCAGGTATGCGTGGTGGAATACGTGACGGACCTCGCGGCCATCGAGCGCTCGGGCGCCTACCGCGGCCGTTACCATGTGTTGCACGGCAAGCTGTCTCCGATCCGCGGCGTCGCGCCCGAGGACCTGAATCTCGCCGCCCTCTTCCAGCGCATCGCTTCCGGCGAGATCACGGAGCTGATCCTGGCGTTGTCCAACGACGTCGAGGGCGAGGCGACGTGTCACTACCTGACCGAGCGCCTGCCCAGGTCGGGCCTGAAGGTGACCCGGATCGGCTTCGGCCTGCCGAGCGGCAGCGGGGTGCTCTACGCCGACGCCGTCACCCTGAAGAGTGCGCTCGAGGGCCGCCGCGATTACATCTGACCGCCCCCGACGAATGCGTGGGTCAGCGAGCTTGCGCGCGCTCCGCGTCATCCGCCAGCGGGCCAACCCGCGATGCCCCCCACTTTCGCGGGCAGCCGAGGCTTGACCGCCCGGCCGCGGCCGGTAGCACTGGGGCGTTCATTGCGGGCGTAGTATATCGGTATTATGCGTGCTTCCCAAGCATGAGAGGAGGGTTCGACTCCCTCCGCCCGCACCAGCTTTCTTTCCGGGGTGAAAAGAAATTTGTCCGCTGAAGCCTTGGCGAAGTTTTTCTACGCCTCCGCCTCGACGGCGGGCTGGCCCAGGCGTTTGTAGCGGCCCTTGATCCGGCGGACGATGTCGTCGGTCGAGAGCCCGTAGGCGGCGCGAAGGATTTCCACGCTGCTGCCGTGCTCCACGAACTTGTCGGGCCAGCCGAGACGCTCGACGGCCGTTGTGCAATCGGCCTCCTGCAGCGCCTCCAGCACCGCGCTGCCGAAGCCGCCGGCGGCGACGTGGTCCTCGAGCGTGACGAGCAGCGGGATGCAGGCGGCCTGGCTGAGCAGCAGCGTGCGGTCGAGGGGCTTGATGAAGCGCGCGTTGACCACGCCGACGGACAGCCCGTCCTCGGCCGCGAGGCGCCCGGCGACCTTCAGCGCCTCCGGCACCATCGGGCCGAGCGCCCAGATGATGATGTTGGAGCCCTCGCGCAAAATCTCCGCCGTGCCGACCGCCAGCATGGCGGGCTGGGCCTTGACGGCCGTGCCCGGGCCCGCGCCGCGGGGATAGCGGATGAAGGCGGGCCCGGCCAGCTGCAGCGACGTGTGCAGCATGTCGACGAGCTCGTCCTCGTCCTTGGGCTGCATCACGACGGCGTTGGGCACGCAGCGCAGGTACGCGAGGTCGAAGAGCCCATGGTGCGTCGGGCCGTCGTTGGGCGACAGGCCGGCGCGGTCGAGGCAGAAGGTGACCGGCAGGTTCTGCAGGCAGACGTCGTGGATGATCTGGTCGTAGGCGCGCTGCAGGAAGGTCGAGTAGATCGCGCAGACCGGGCGGAAGCCCTTGGTCGCCAGGCCGGCGGCGAACAGCACGGCGTGCTCCTCGGCGATGCCGACGTCGAAGAACTGTCCCGGCACCTCCCGGGCGAGGGTCGCGAGCCCGGTGCCGGCGGGCATGGCCGCGGTGATGCCGAGCACCCGGGGGTTCTGCCGGGCGAAACGGGTGAGGGCCGCGCCGAACACATCCTGGTAGTTGGGCGGCGTGCCGGCGGGGGCGGCGGCGCTCTCCCCGGTGGCGGGGTCGAACGGGCTCGCGCCGTGGAATTTTTCGGGGTGCTCGATGGCCGCGTCGAGGCCCTTGCCCTTCTTGGTCAGCACATGGATGAGCACCGGCACGTCGCAATGCCTGGCGAACTCGAGGTTCTTGACCAGGGCGTCGAGGTCGTGCCCGTCGACGGGGCCGAGGTAGCGCAGGCCGAACTTCTCGAAGAGGGACGACTCGACGAAGAAGTCCTTCGTCTCCCGTTTCCACTTGTGGTAGACGCGGTTCATCTCGACGCCCGTCGGGAAGCTGGTGAAGAAGGCCTCCACGTCGTGGTGGAGCTTGTTGTAGGTCGGGTTGGTGCTGATCTTGTTCAGGTAGCCCGCGATCGCGCCGACGTTCTTGGCGATCGACCACTCGTTGTCGTTGAGGATCACGATGAGCCGCTTGGTCGAGCTGACGACGTTGTTGAGCGCCTCGAGCGTGATGCCGCAGGTGAAGGCGGCGTCGCCGCAGACGGCCACGACGTGCTCGGCCGAGCCGCGCAGGTCGCGGGCCGTGGCCATGCCGAGCGCGGCGGAGAGGGCGGTGCCGGCGTGGCCGGCGCCGAAGGCGTCGTGCACGCTCTCCGACCGGTAAAGGAAACCGGAGGCGCCGCCGGTCTTGCGCAGCTTGCGGAAAAACTCGCCCTGCCGGCCGGTCAGCAGCTTGTGCACGTAACCCTGGTGGGCGACGTCGAACACCAGCTGGTCGTCCGGCGTGGAGAACACGCGGTGCAGCGCGATGGTCAGCTCGACCACGCCGAGGTTGGGGCCGATGTGTCCGCCGTTCCTGGCCGTGGCCTCGATCAGCTCGGCGCGGATTTCCTGCGCCAGCTGCGGCAGCTGCGCGGCCGCGAGGGCCTTGACGTCGGCGGGACCCTTGATGCCGGCGAGGAGACGGGGGGCGGACGAAGAGGGGCTCATCAGGATAGGCGGGCGCGCGTCCGGCGGCTATTCCGTCCGGCTTGCTTCAAACGGTTCGAAGGCGGCGCCGCCGTCCTTCTGTTTCTTCAATTTCTCGATCTTCAGCTCGGCATCCTTCAGCCGGCTTTCGCAGACCTTCAGCAACTTGCTGCCTTCCTCGTACTTGGCCAGCAGCTCGGCCAGCGGCACCTCGCCCTGTTCCATCGAGTCCACGATGGCTTCCAGCCGCGCCAGGGCGGCTTCGAAGCTGAGTTTGGCGGTCTTGTCTGGATCCACGCCGCCAAGATGCGGGGGGAGAACGCGATTTCAACCAATCTTTGCACGGCGGCGTCAGGGTGATTTTGGCGGCGGGGCGACCTCGCCCCGCAGGTTGCAGGCCGGATGGGAAAATGTCCGGCCCGTTCGACAAGCTCAGGGCCCCGAGCCTGTCGAGGGGGTGACACCGGTGGACGCTTAGGGCTGGCGCGGCGGCGAAAAGCTGTTCTCCATTGCGCCTGCATGGAATGGCTACCCCCCGCCGTTGTTACCCTGGTCCTATTGCGTCTGCTTGCGCAGCTTGCGCTCGAGGCCATGAACCGTGCGGAGGCGCGCCGGCACGCGGCGCAGCGGCCGCCCGCGCTGGCCGACGTGATGGATGAGCCCACCTACGCGAAGTCCGTCGACTACACGCTGGCGAAAAGCCGGTTCAGTTCCTTTGAGACCGTGTTCGACGCGGGGATCCTGCTGCTCGTGCTGTTCAGCGGCGTGCTGCCGTGGCTGTGGGTGCGGTTCAACGCGCTCGCCCCGGGCGCGGCATGGAGCGGGGCGCTGTTCCTCGTCGGCACGATGCTGCTGCTCGGCCTGCCCAGCCTGCCCCTGGAGTGGTGGTCGCGGTTCCGGCTGGAGGAAAAGTTCGGCTTCAACAAGAGCACCCTCGGGCTGTGGATGGTCGACCACGTCAAGTCCACGGTCCTCGGCCTCGTCATCGGCTTCCCGCTCGCGTGGGCGCTGCTGGCGCTGGTGGGCTGGGTCGGCGCGCTCTGGTGGGTGTGGGGCTTTGCGTTGCTCTTCGGCTTCCAGCTGCTGATGCTGGTGCTCTACCCGAAGCTGATTTTGCCGCTCTTCAACAAGCTCGCCCCGCTGCCCGACGGCGACCAGCGCCAGCGGCTGCTGGCCCTCTCCGAGCGGACCGGCTTCCGCGCGCAGACCATCGAGGTGATGGACGGCAGCAAGCGCTCCGGGCATTCCAACGCCTTCTTCACCGGCTTCGGCCGGTTCCGCCGCATCGTGCTCTTCGACACGCTCATGGCGCAGCTCGCGCCGGACGAGCTCGAGGCGGTGCTGGCGCACGAGATCGGCCACTACAAGTGCGGCCACATCCCGAAATTCCTCGCGCTGATGGCGCTGATGCAGTGCGGCGCGTTCGCCGCCATCGCCTGGCTGGCGCACGCCCCGTGGTTCAACGCCGCGTTCGGCCTGCCCGCCGGCCGGCTGGCGCCGACCTTCCTGCTCTTCGGCCTGCTCGGCGGGCTGGTGACGTTCTGGTTCTCGCCCGCCGGCAACTGGCTGTCGCGGAAGAACGAGTACGAGGCCGACGCCTTCGCGAAGCGGGCCCTCGGCTCGATGGGCCCGATGATCGGCGCCCTGCGCAAGCTTTCGCAGAAAAACCTCTCGAACCTCACGCCGCACCCGCTCTACAGCGCGGTGTACTACTCGCACCCGACCCTGGTCGAGCGCGAGCGCGCGCTGCAGGGGTAGGGAGGCTCACCGGAGGCCGCAGAGCCAAGGCAGGAATCTGGGATTCGCATTGAAACTCCCGGCTCCGTTCTCTCTGTTCTCTCCTGTGAAATGCTTTCGTGGTTTGGTTGTCTTGCCCTTTCTTGTTGGATCCACGATTGCCTCGGCCGCGCTCACCGTCGCCGCCTACAACATCGAGAACTACACCCTCGCCGACCGGATGGTCGACGGGGTTTACCGCAAGGCCTACCCGAAGCCGGAAGCCGAGAAGGCGGCCCTGCGGCAGGTCATCGCCGGCGTGGCGCCCGACATCCTCGCCGTGGAGGAAATGGGGCCGCAGCCGTTCCTCGACGATTTCCAGCGCGAGCTGAAGGCCGCGGGGCTGGACTATCCCTACACGGCGCTGCTCGAGGCCGTGGACCCGAACCGGCATGTCGCCGTGCTCTCGAAGGTGCCGTTCAAGCAGGTGCGCCGGCACGCCGCCGTGGCCCTCGCCGGCGTCACGGCGAAGGACGTGGTGAAGCGCGGCGTGCTCGAGGTCGTCTTCGCGACCGACGCGGGCGATTTCTCGCTCTTCGTCGTGCACCTGAAAAGCAAGCTGACCGAGCGGAAGGACGACCCCGAGGGCGCCACGCAGCGGCAGCTCGAGGCCCAGGCGGTGCGCGACCTGGTGCTGGCGGAATTCCCCGATCCGAAGCAGGGCAGATTCATCCTCTGCGGCGACTGGAACGACACCCGCGGCAGCAAGCCCATCCGGACGCTGCAGAAGCGCGGTGAGACGGTCGTCGGCGAGCTCCTCCCCGCGGCCGACACCCGCGGCGAGGCGTGGACCCATTATTACCACCAGGAGGACGACTACAGCCGGATCGACTACCTGCTCGTTTCCCCCGCGCTGCAGCCCTTCGTCACCGGCGGCCGCGCCCACGTCTGGGATGGCCCCGGCACAACCGAGGCCAGCGACCACCGTCCGGTGTACCTGCAGCTCAAGCTCGCGCTGGTGAAGTGAGGAGGTGGGAGGGCGAAGGACGGGGGACGGAAGACGGAGGACTGAGAGTTATGGGGCGGTTATGGATATTTTGTGCTTCTTGTGCTTTTTGTGGCCATGTCATGTGGGAATGATGGGGCGGCTCCAAGGAATGTGTCTCGTGTAGGAGCCTGCTTGCAGGCGATTTTCAGTCGGATCATATGGCTCATCGCCTGCAAGCAGGCTCCTACAACCGAATGACCCCGCGACGCGGCCGCGCGGAGCAAGCTCCGGCCCCACGGGGAATGGCTCGTCGGGACGCACGCCCTAATCTGGTCCGCCCCGGTGGTGGCTGAGGCTCGGACAGAGATTGATCGCGAACAGCCTGATTTCCTCGGCCGCGGGAGCCAGGCGGATCATCTTTTCGTAGCACAGCCCGAGTTTCTCCAGCAGGCGGATCGAGCCGGCGTTGTCCGGGGACGTCACGGCGACGAGGCGCTGCAGGCCGAGGATGCTGCGGGCATAGACGAGGGTGGCCGCGGCGCTTTCCTCGCCATAACCCTGCGCCTGGTGCGGTTGGAGAAACGCGAAGCCGAGGTCGACGTCGTCGAGGACATCGCGTTTCAGCAGCCCGCAGAGTCCGACCGGAACGGCGTCTGCCTTGCGCGAGACCAGCCACAGGCCGAAGCCGTGTTGCGTGTAACTGGCCACGGGGCCGTTGAGGATGTAGGCCCGCGCGTCAGCGAGGGAGCGGATGCCGCGGTCACCGATGAAGCGCAGCCAGGTGGGGTCGTTCAGCAACGCCAGGATGAAGGCGGCATCGTCGGGTGTGAGTTGCCGCAGAGCCAGGCGGGGAGTTTCGATCACGGACATCGCTGGAAGGATTGGCCACAAAAGGGCAGAAGGCACAAAAAATACGGAGGACGGAGGGCTGAAAGCGACGAGGCGGTTGGGGATTTTTGAGCTTCTTGCGCTTTTTGTGGCAAGGTCATGTGGGAATGCTGGATTGCTCGCCAGGGTTCCTGGGTTGCGGCTGAACCGGGGCGAGGGCGGCTTCGCGCGCGGCGCGAAGGCGCGGAGCAAGCTCCGGCCCTACAGGGACGACTTGCCCTGCCCAATATCAAACCACGTAGACCATCTTGCCGTTTTCGTAGACGACCTGGCCGTCGACGAGGGTCGTCTTCACCCGGCCGGTGAGCTTCTGCCCGGACCAGGGGGAGTTGATCGATTTGCTGAAGGCCTTGTAGGTGTCATAGTGCCAGGTCTCGTCGGGGGCGAAGAGGCACACGTCGGCCGCGGTGCCCGGCGCCAGGGTGCCGGCGGGGAGCTTCAGGATGTCGGCGGCGCGGCGCGTCAGGAGGTCGATGACGAGGCTGAGCTTGAGCTTGTTCTGGCGGACGAGGACGTCGAGGCAGACGGGGAGGGCGGTCTCCAGGCCGATGATGCCGTTGGGCGCGTAGTCGAACTCCTTGTCCTTTTCCTCGGGGGCGTGCGGCGCGTGGTCGGTGCCGATGCAGTCGAGGGTGCCGTCCTTCAGGCCGGCGATGATGGCTTTCCGGTCCGCCTCGGTGCGCAGGGGCGGGTTCATCTTGAAGTTGGTGTCGTAGGTGCCGAGCGCCTCCTCGGTCAGGGCGATGTGGTGCGGCGTGGCCTCGGCGGTGATGTTGATGCCGTCCTTTTTCGCGCGGCGCACGAGCTCGACGGAATGGGCCGAGCTGATGTGCTGGAGGTGGATGTGGGCGCCGGAGTAGCGGGCGAGGATGATGTCGCGGGCGACGATGATGTCCTCGGCGGCGTGCGGCCAGCCCTGGAGGCCGAGGCGGGTGGAGACGACGCCCTCGTTCATGACGGCCTTGCGGGTGAGGGACTCGTCCTGGCAGTGGTCGAGGACGGGGAGGTCGAACATCTTGGCGTATTCGACGGCGCGGCGCATGATCTCGTTGCTCTCGACGCAGAGGCCGTCGTCGGTGAGGGCGACGACGCCGGCCTTCTTGAGCGAGCCGTGCGGGGCGAGCTGCTGGCCCTTCATGCCGACGGTGATGCAGCCGGTGGGGTAGACGTGGACGGGGGCCTTGCGGGCGGCGTTGTTGATCAGTTCGACGGTGCCGGCGTTGTCGGCGGGCGGCGAGGTGTTGGGCATGCACACGACGCTGGTGAACCCGCCGGCGGCGGCGGCCATGGCGCCGGTGAGGATGGTCTCCTTGTGCGTCTGGCCCGGCTCACGGAAATGGACGTGGATGTCGACCAGGCCCGGGCAGACGACGAGGCCGCGGGCGTCGATCACCTGGGCCGACTTTTTCTGCGCGGCGGTGAGCTTGGCGACGAACCTGCCGTCGGCGATGAAGACGTCGCCGACCCCATCCCGTGCGGAGGCGGGATCGATGACGCGGCCGTGTTTGATCCAGAGAAAACTCATGAGAAAAACTCCAAAGGCCAAACTCCAAAGGCCAAACAAACGGGGGAAACAATCAAAAGCGGAGAGGGAAAGCTCATTTTGGATGCTGGGATTTCTTTGGCCTTTGGCGTTTTGGGGCTTTGGGATTTATTCAACCGGTGCGATGACGTGCTCGGGCTGGCCGCCGGCGCAGAGGTAGAGGGCGGCCATGCGGACGGCGATGCCGTTGGTGACCTGCTGCAGGATCACGCTGCGCGGGGAGTCGGCGAGGTCGCTGTCGATCTCGACGCCGCGGTTGATCGGGCCGGGGTGCATGATGATGGCGTCGGGCTTGATCCACTCCGCGCGGGTATAATTGAGGCCGAACATGCCGGTGTACTCACCGAGGGAGGGGAAATGGGTCGTGCCCTGCCGCTCGTGCTGGATGCGCAGCAGCATGACGACGTCGGCGTCGGCGAGGGCGGAGCGGAGGTCGTGCGAGACCTCCACGCCCAGCGCCTCGAACCAGTGCGGCACGAGGGTGGACGGGCCCACGACGGTGACGTTGGCGCCGAGCTTGTTCAGGGCATGGATGTTGGAGCGCGCGACGCGGCTGAAGAGGATGTCGCCGAGGATGACGATCTTGCGGCCCGTCAGGTCGCCGAGCTTCTCCCGCATGGTGAAGACGTCGAGGAGGGCCTGGGTGGGGTGTTCGTGCGCGCCGTCGCCGGCGTTGACGACGGGGATGTTGAGCACCCGGCTGAGGTAGAGCGGCGAGCCGCTGGCGGAGTGGCGCAGGACGATCATGTCCGCGTTGAGCGCCTGGATGTTCTGCGCGGTGTCGCGGAGGGTCTCGCCCTTGGTCGTGCTGGAGGCGTTGGCGTCGAAGGAGACCACGTCCGCGCTGAGGAGCTTGGCCGCCATCTCGAAGGACAGGCGGGTGCGCGTGCTCGGCTCGAGGAAGAGATTGACGATGGTCTTGCCGCGGAGGGCGGGGACCTTCTTGACCTTGCGGTCGAGGATGCGGCGGAAGGCGCCGGCGGTGGCGAGGATCTGCTCGATCTCGGCGCGGCTGAGTTCCTCGATCGTCAGGAGGTGTTTGCGGGTCCAGGGCACGGTGGGCGGGAGGTTGGTTCGGGCAGCGGGCGTCAGGGGGAAGTCGCGGGGAACGGGGTCGCGGTCCGGCGCCGGGCCGGCTGGAGGGCGAAGGTGTCCTTGGCGGGGGTGTGCGGGTCGAGGCGGACGACGACCTTCTCGGCGTCGGTGGCGTTCACGGCCAGCCCGCACCATTTCGCGGCGACGGGGAGCTTGCGGCCGCCGCGGTCGATGAGCACGGCAAGTTCGACGGTGGCCGGCCGGCCGTGGTCGAAGAGTTCATCGAGGGCGGCCTTGACGGTGCGGCCGGAGTGGAGGACGTCGTCCACGAGCACGACGGTGGCGCCGTTGACGTCGTGGGGGATGATCGTCGGGGAGAATTCCTTGGGGATGGGGTGGCGGCCGATGTCGTCGCGATGGAACGAGATGTCGATGGTGCCGAGGCCGGGCTTCAGGCCGGCCTTTTTCAGGCGCGCGGCCAGCCGTTGGGCGAGGACGATGCCGCCGTTGGCGATGCCGAGCAGGAGCAGGTGGGGGGTGGCCGCGTGCCGTTGGGCAATGCCGGCGGCCACGCGATCGATTGCTGCTTCCAGCGCGGGGGCGTCGTGCTTCGGGAGGGTGGCCACGAAGCCATGGTTTTGAGCCGCGGCGCACGGCTCGTCCAGCGCAAAGGAGGAAATCGTATCCGGCCCGGCGCCGACAGCCCGGCTAATGGGCGGCAGGGCGCATTTAGCAGGCGCCGTCATACCCGCCTAAAAGGGATTGCGGCGCGAACGGGGGAGGTTCTAGTTATCCGGCTCCACGCGACGAATCCCGCCGCCCACCACGACCACCAACCCATTCCTCCCATGCCCCTCGCCGTTGGCACCCAAGCCCCCGATTTCACCCTCAAGACCAAGGCCGCCGACGGCCCCAAGGAAATCCGCCTGAGCGACAACTTCGGCAAGAAGCAGACGGTCCTCCTGTTCTTCCCCGCGGCCTTCACGGGCGTCTGCACCCAGGAGATGTGCGACACGACAGCCGGGCTGGGCGACTACGAGCACCTCGGCGCGGTGGTCTACGGCATCAGCGTGGACAATCCCTTCGCGCAGGAGGCGTGGGCCAAGGCCAACAACATCAAGGTCACGCTGCTCTCCGACCTGAACAAGACCGTCATCAAGGCCTACGGCGTGGTGTTCCCGAACCTCGTCGGCATGTACGAGACGGCCGCCCGTGCGGCGTTCGTCATCGGGCAGGACGGGGTCATCAAGTACGCCGAGCAGACCCCGACCCCGAAGGACCTGCCCAATCTCGCCGCGGTCAAGGCGGCCTTGGCCGGGTAACTGCTCTTCCTGTGGGCCGGGTGCCCTCACCCGGCTCAGGCCTGCATCCCGCGGGGTGGGGCACCCCGCCCACAAAATTTCCGATCAAAACCATGAGCCTCCCGAATCCCTTCAACACCCTCCAGACCTTCGCGGCCGGCAAGAAATTCTATTCCCTGCCCGCGCTCGAACAGGCCGGCTTCCCGGTCTCGCGCCTGCCGGTGAGCATCCGGCTCGTCCTCGAGGCCGTGCTGCGCAACTGCGACGGCCAGCGCGTCATGGAATCGAACATCCGGGAGCTCGCCGCCTGGCGGCCCAACGAGAACCGCACCGCCGAGATCCCGTTCGTGGTCGCGCGCATCGTGCTGCAGGATTTCACCGGGGTGCCGCTGCTGGTGGACCTCGCGGCCATGCGCTCCGCCGTCGCCAAGCTCGGCAAGAACCCGAAGGTCATCGAGCCGCTCGTACCGGTCGACCTCGTGGTCGACCACTCGGTGCAGGTGGACTTCTCCGGCAACGCGGAGGCGCTGAAGAAGAACCTCGACCTGGAGTTCACGCGCAACCGCGAGCGCTACCAGTTCCTCAAGTGGGGCATGCAGGCCTTCGACACCTTCAAGGTGGTCCCGCCCGGCATCGGCATCGTCCACCAGGTCAACCTCGAGTACCTCGCCCAGGGCGTGCTGCACGCCGGGGACGTCTACTATCCCGACACGCTCGTGGGCACCGATTCGCACACGACGATGATCAACGGCATCGGCATCGTCGGCTGGGGCGTCGGCGGCATCGAGGCCGAGGCCGGCATGCTCGGCCAGCCGGTGTATTTCCTCACGCCCGACGTGGTCGGCGTCCACCTGACCGGCGCGCTCCGCGAGGGGGTGACCGCCACCGACCTCGCGCTCACCGTCACGCAGCAGATGCGGAAGACGAAGGTCGTCGGCAAGTTCGTCGAGTTCTTCGGCCCCGGCGCCGCGGCGCTGCCGGTCGTCGACCGCGCGACCATCGCCAACATGGCGCCCGAATACGGCGCGACGATGGGCTTCTTCCCGATCGACGGCGAGTGTTCGGCCTATCTCCGCGCCACCGGCCGCGACGAGGCGCACGTCGCCACCTACGAGGCCTACTATAAGGCGCAGGGCCTGTGGGGCATCCCGCAAAAGGGCCAGATCGATTATTCCCAGGTGGTCGAGCTCGACCTCACCACCGTCGTCCCCAGCGTCGCCGGCCCGAAACGCCCGCAGGACCGCATCGAGCTGCCGAAGATGAAGGAGAGCTTCGTCGGCGCGTTTTCCACGCCCGTCGCCGAAAACGGCTTTGGCAGGCCGGCCGCGGAATTCACGACGGTCAGCGCCCAGGTCAACGGCACGCGCATCGGCCACGGCTCCGTGCTGATCGCCGCGATCACGAGCTGCACCAACACCTCCAACCCGAGCGTCATGCTCGCCGCCGGCCTGCTGGCCAAGAAGGCGGTCGAGAAGGGCCTGCGGGTGAACCCCGTGGTGAAATCCTCGCTCGCCCCCGGCTCGCGCGTCGTCACCGACTACCTCGACAAGACCGGCCTCTCGCCCTACCTCGACCAGCTCGGCTTCCAGACGGTCGGCTACGGCTGCACCACCTGCATCGGCAACTCCGGCCCGCTGGCCGCGCCGATCGAGGAGGCCGTGGTGAAGCACGACCTCGTCGCCGCCTCCGTGCTCTCGGGCAACCGGAACTTCGAGGCCCGCGTCCACCAGAACATCAAGTCGAACTTCCTCATGTCGCCCCCGCTGGTCGTCGCCTTCGCGCTCGCCGGCCGGGTGGACATCGACATGACGAAGGAGCCGATCGGCACCGACCGGTCCGGCGCCCCGGTCATGCTCAAGGACCTCTGGCCGACCCTGCAGGAGGTCCGCGACCAGATGGCCGCCGCGCTCAAGCCCGAGGTGTTCCGCCGGCTCTACCGCAACTTCGCCGCGCAGAACCCGAAGTGGAACGAGATCCCGTCCCGCACGGGCAACGTCTACGCCTTCGACGCGGATTCGACCTACATCCAGGAGCCGCCGTTCTTCACGGACTTCTCCCTGACGCCCGGCAGCATCGCCGGGATCAGGGGCGCCCGCGCGCTCGGCCTCTTCGGTGACAGCGTGACGACCGACCACATCTCGCCCGCCGGCGCCATCAAGAAGAGCTCGCCCGCCGGCAGGTACCTGCTCGGGCACGGCGTGGCGTTCGAGGACTTCAACAGCTACGGCTCGCGCCGCGGCAACGACCGGGTGATGACTCGCGGCACCTTCGCCAATGTCCGCATCAAGAACCTCATGCTCGGCGGCAAGGAGGGCGGCAACACCCTCGGGCCCGACGGCGCCGAGACCTCGATCTATGACGCTGCGATGGCCTACCAGCAGGCCGGCACGCCGCTCATCATCCTCGCCGGCCAGGAATACGGCACCGGCTCGTCGCGCGACTGGGCGGCCAAGGGCACCAAACTCCTCGGCGTCAAGGCCGTGGTGGCGCAGAGCTTCGAGCGCATCCACCGCTCCAACCTCGTCGGCATGGGCGTGCTCCCGCTCCAGTTCAAGGAAGGCACGACGGTCCAGACCCTGCAGCTTGACGGCTCCGAGACCTACGATGTCGTCGGCCTCACCGCCGCGATCCGGCCGCAGCAGGATCTCACGCTCAAGGTCACCCGCCGGGACGGGACGGTCGTGAACGTCCCCGTGCGCTGCCGCATCGACACGCCCATCGAGATCGACTATTACCAGCACGGCGGCATCCTGCCCTTTGTGCTGCGCCAGATTGTGGCGAAAAATTAACCCGCGGTCCCGCGGGTCGTGCTCGACAAAGCGCGGCCCATCCCGAGGATTTGCCCTGCCATCCACGCCATGCCGGATTCCGCCAAACCGACCTTTCTCGTCGATGCCTACGCCGACCCGGTGCTGGTGCGCATCGAGGGCCGGGCGTCGTTCACGAACAGCGGCAGCCTGAAGGATTTCATCGCCGAGATGATCCGGCAGGGCAAGACGCGCTTCGCGGTGGATTTCCAGCAGTGCACGAGCATGGACAGCACCTTCCTCGGCGTGCTGGCGGGCGCGGCGCTGGAGCTGCGCCGGCTGACGCCGCCGGGCACGCTGACGCTCGCGCGGGTGGGGGAGCGCAACCTGGAGCTGATCCGCAACCTCGGCCTGCACCGGCTGACGACGGTGGACGCGGGCGCCTTCCCGATGAATTTCGGCGGCGGCGCGCAGGCGCTCGACGCGAAGGCCAAGACGGAGATCGAGAGCGCCCGGCTGGTGCTGGAGGCGCACGAGCACCTGGTCTCGGCCGACGCGGGGAACGCCGCGCGGTTCCAGGACGTGCTGGCCTTCCTGCGCAACCGCGTGGAGCTGCGCTGAGGCGCGCGGACGGCCGGGGATGTTTTTGTGGGCGGGGTGCCCTCACCCCGCGAGGCATGGGCATCGATGACTGAAACCCGCGGGGTGAGGGCACCCCGCCCACAGGCAGGGAAGATGCGCCGCCGCGATTTCGGCTCGGCATTTCCGCCGGATTGCGGGAGTTTGTCCCCATGATGCACTTCCTGTTCGGCGGCTTCGTCGGCGCGGTGCTGGTGTACGCCCTGTACTGGCGCGCCCAGCGCGAGGCGGCGCGGCTGGAGGAGGAGAAGCAGAATTTGATGGAGGAGCGGCAGATCGTGCTGAACTACATGCACACGATGGTCGACGCCGTCGGCGAGCGGCTGCCGCGCGAAGAGCTGTTCCAGCGCATCGTCCACGCCGCGATCCAGAGCACCGGGGCATTGAGCGCCTGCATCTTCGAGAAGGGCGCGGACGACCTGATGCGCGGCGTGGCGGTGGAGGGCCTGTTCCCGCCGCACCGGCCCATCCCCGACAGCCAGCGGATGAAGATGGGCACGCGCGCCAAATTCCTCGAGCAGGTGCTGAAGTCGGAATCGTTCCCCGTCGGCGAGGGCGTGGTCGGCCGCGTGGCGGCCACCGGCCGGGGCGAGTTGATCGTCAACGCCGCGGACGACCCGCGCATCGTGAAACACGAGGACATCGCGCTGGTGGTGCGCTCGGTCATCGCCGCGCCCATCATGGTGCGCCAGCGGCTCACCGGCGTGCTCTGCGTCTGCAACGCGGCCGACGGGCGGCCGTTCACCGAGACGGATTACACGCTGGTGGAGGCGCTGGCCGAGCAGGCCGGCCTGGCGGTGCACAACGCCGATTTCCTGAACCTGCAGGTCGGCAAGCAGAAACTCGACCTCGACCTCGCCCTGGCCAGCGACGTCCAGCGGATGCTGCTGCCGCAGGCGATGCCGGAGGTGCCGGGGCTGGACCTCGACGCCCGCTACCTCGCGGCGCAGAAGGTCAGCGGCGACCTCTACGATGTCTTCCGGCTCGGACCCGGCCGCGTCGGCGTGGCGGTGGCGGACGTGGCGGGCAAGGGCGTGTCGGCGTCGCTGCTCATGGCCATCTGCCGGACGACCCTGCGCCAGAGCGCGCCCCTGCACGACTCGCCGGCGCGCGTGCTCGCGGGGCTGAACCGGTCACTGGCCGGCGACATGCGCGAGGGCATGTACATCACCATGACCTATGCCGTGGTCGACACGGTCCGGAACCTCGTGACGGTGGCCCGGGCCGGCCACGAGCTGCCGCTGCTGTCCCGGCCCGATTCCGCGACCGGGGTCTTCGTGAGCGAGTACGCCGGCTCCGAGGGGATGCCGGTGGGCCTGGTGAGCCCGGACGTGTTCGACGCGGCGATCGAGGACCGCGAGCTGGCCTTCGCCCCGGGCTCGACGCTCGTGCTTTACACCGACGGCCTGACGGAGGCGCCGAACGAGGCCGACCAGGAGTTTGGCGGCGCCCGGCTGGCCGACGCCCTCCGGTCGGCCCACGGCGGCTCGGCGCGGCAGGTGAACGACGCCATCCTCGCGGCGGTGGAACATTTCTCCGGCACGGCCGGGCTGCGGGACGACTACACGCTGCTGACGGTCAAGCGGGTGTGAACGCTTCATGCAGCGGCGGTCATAGACCGCCGCGACAGCTTTGGCGAAATCCCGTTTGCGTTCCGCCGGCCGGGCATCTACTCGTTTCCGCCCATGCCTGCCGCCAGCTCCACGCCCGTCCCCGTCGCTCCCGACCAACCGCCGGCCGTCACCGGCCCGGCCGCCCTGCCGGACGCGGCCGGCCACTTCGGCCCCTACGGCGGGGTCTTCGTGCCCGAGACCCTCATGACGGCGCTGGCCGAGCTGACGGCCGCCTATGCGAAGGCCCGGACGGACCCGGGCTTCCAGCGGGAGCTGCGGCAGCACCTGCAGGAATTCGCCGGCCGGCCGACGGAGCTGTATTTCGCGGAGCGGCTGACCCGCCACTGCGGCGGGGCGAAGATCTATTTCAAGCGCGAGGACCTGCTCCACACCGGGGCGCACAAGATCAACAACGCCCTCGGGCAGGCCCTGCTCGCGCGGCGCATGGGCAAGAAGCGGATCATCGCCGAGACCGGCGCGGGCCAGCACGGCGTGGCCACGGCGGCGGTGTGCGCGAAGTTCGGGCTCGAGTGCACGGTCTACATGGGCTCGGTCGACATGGAGCGGCAGGCCCTCAACGTTTTCCGGATGCGCCTGATGGGCGCCACGGTCGTGCCGGTCGAGGCCGGCCAGAAAACGCTCAAGGACGCGGTCAACGAGGCGATGCGCGACTGGGTGACCAATGTCCGCACGACCCACTACATCCTCGGCTCGGCGCTCGGCGCGCACCCGTACCCGATGATGGTCCGGGATTTTCACCGCGTCATCGGGCAGGAGCTGCGCGAACAGATCCTGGCGCGCGAGGGCCGGCTGCCGGACGAGATCGTCGCCTGCGTCGGCGGCGGCAGCAACGCCATCGGGTGTTTCTTTGATTTCCTCGACGACGCGGCGGTCCGGCTCACCGGCGTCGAGGCCGGCGGCCGCGGCATCCGGCGCGGCGAGCACGCGGCGCGCTTCGAGGGCGGCAAGCTCGGCGTGCTGCAGGGCGGCAAGACGTACATCCTGCAGAATCCCGACGGGCAGATCGAGCTGACGCATTCGGTGTCCGCCGGCCTCGACTACGCGGCCATCGGGCCCGAGCACGCCTATTACCGCGACCGGAAGCGGATCGACTACGCCTATGCGACGGACGACGAGGTGCTCGCGGCGTTCCAGCTCTGCTCGCGGCTGGAGGGCATCATCCCCGCGCTCGAGTCGACCCACGCCCTGGTGCACGCCCTGAAGCGCGCGAAGGAAATGAAGCCAGACCAGATCCTGGTGGTGAACCTCAGCGGCCGGGGGGACAAGGATGTGCAGCAGGTCGCGGCGATTCTCTCCGCGACCAAGGAGCAAGGGACAAGTAACAAGTGACAAGGCCATGCCCGATCAGCCACGGGATTTGGTCGAACGGACATTCGGATTTGCGCTGAGACTGCGGCGTTTTATCGATCAACTGCCGAAGAGCGTATCCAATTATGAAGATGCGAAGCAGGTGGTGCGCTCCTCCGGCTCGGTCGCAGCCAATTATCTCGAAGCGCAGGAAGGTTTGAGCCGGAAGGATTTCTTTTACCGCATCAAAATATGCCGGAAAGAGGCGAGGGAGACCGGACTGTGGCTGCGCCTGCTCAACTGCGGGACCGGCGCCGCGCTGCGGAAAGAAAGGGAGCAGCTGGCAGCCGAAGCGGATGAGCTGAAGCGCATCTTTTCCTCCATCGCGGCCAAGGACGACACGGTAGACTGATATCGCGACGGCATGAGGACTCTTGCCACTTGTCCCTTGATCCTTGTTACTTCTGTTCGATGAACAGCATGACTGGCTATGGCCGCGCCACCGCCGCCCTCGGGGAGCAGACCCTGACGGTGCAGGTGGACTCCGTGAACCGCCGCGGGCTGGATCTGACCCAGAAGCTCCCCGAGGAGTGGCAGGGCTTCGAATCCGCCGTCGGTGACGCCGTCCGCAAGGTCGCGCTGCGCGGCAAGGTGCACGTGGCCGCGGAGGTCACGGGCCCGTCGGCGGCGGGCACCGGCTGGGACCAGGCGGCCGTGGCCGCGACCCTGGAGGAACTCGCGAAGCTGGCCCGGGCGCGCAACATCAAGTTTGAGCCGACGGGCGAGCTGCTCTGGGCGGTCGCCAGCGCGCAGCGCACCGGGACCAAGCTGCCGGCGGACGAGGCGACGGGCAAGCTGCTGCTCAAGACGCTGTCCGAGGCCCTGCGCGGGTTTGCCGCCATGCGGGCGCGGGAGGGCGAGGCCCTGCTGGTGGATTTTCTCGGCCGGCTGGAGAAGCTGCACGGCGCCATGGAGGTGATCGCGCAGCGGGCGCCGCTGGTGACCGGCGGCTACCGGGAGCAGCTGCTCCAGCGGCTGCGGCAGGCCGGCCTGGCGCTGGATGTCGGCGACGAGCGCGTGCTGAAGGAGGTCGCGCTGTTCGCCGACCGCTGCGACGTGACGGAGGAGATCACGCGCCTGCGCAGCCATTTCACCCAGTTCAGGGACCTGCTGCGCAGCGGCGGCGAGGTCGGCCGGAAGGCGGAATTCATCCTGCAGGAGATCGGCCGCGAGATCCACACCATCGGCAGCAAGGCCAACGACCTGGCGATTTCCCAGCAGGTGATCGAGTTCAAGAACGAGCTCGAGCGCGTGCGGGAGCAGATCGCGAACGTGGAATGAGCGGGGCTCATTCCACGAAGTGACAAGGGGCAAGGGACAAGGGACAAGGCCGGAGCTTCGCCACTCGGCACTTGAACCTTGTTACTTGTTACTTGCCGCCGGCTGCGGCTGCCGCAGCGACCAGAGGAGGTACGTGACGACGCCGAGGAAGATGCCGGAGTCGGCCACGTTGAAGGTCGGGTAGATGTAGCTGCCGAAATGCAGGTCGATGAAATCGATCACGTGGCCGTGCAGCAGCCGGTCGGTGAGGTTGCCGACGATGCCGCCGCAGAGGAGGCCGAAGGCGACCTGGGCGACCGGCTGCGCGAGGCCGAGCGGCCGGCGCCAAAGGAAGACCGCCAGCAGCGTGCCCGCCGCAAGCAGGGCCAGGAGGGTGCTCGCGCCGGTGAACATGCTCCAGGCCGCCCCGGTGTTGCCGACGTGGACGAGGTTGAAGAAACCCGGGAAAACCGGAATGTTCGCGCCCGGGCCGTAGCTGCCCAGGGCCAGACGGGCGTTGATCGCGTGCTTGGTCCACTGGTCGAGGCCGAGGAGCACGCCGGCCATCAGCCAGAAGCGGCGGTAGGCCAGGACGCGGCTGAGGTGCGAATCGCGCTTTGTGGTTTCCGATTTTACGGAGCCCGGGGGTCCGCGGCGGTCTTCGGCCGATGGCGGCTGGGCTGGCATCAAGCTTAAGTCGTAATCCTCGGCGTAAATCCGGCGCTTATTCGCCGCCGTCGTCGTCGGCGGCGATCTTGCCGCCGTCCTCCTCGGTGCCGTCACCGAACAGGCCGCCGCGCTCGATCGAGCGGTGCGAATGGCGCTCGACCTGTTTCTTGGCCTCGGCGGAATAGCGGGTGAAGGGCACGGCGAGCAGGCGTTCGCGGGCGATGGGCTTCTGGGTGGCCTCGCAGATGCCGTAGGTGCCGGCATGGACGCGCTTGATGGCGGCCTCGATCTCGGAGAGGGCCTCCTGCTCGTTGGAGACGAGGCTGAGGGCGAAGTCGCGGTCGAAGGTGTCGGTGCCGGCATCGGCCATGTGCTGGCCGTACCCGGAGAGGTCGCCGGAATCGTCCTTGGCCGACTTGAGCAGGGTCTCCTCGGTGTGCTCGCCGAGCTGGACGAGCACATGGTGGCGCAGGTCGAGGAGCAGGCGGTAGTAGCGGCGGAATTTCTCGGGGACATCCTTCTCGTCGATCATGGTGGCGGCCTGCTTGCCCTTCTTGGGGTTGAAGCCGAGGATGTCGGCCAGCGAGGCGGCCTTCACATGGTGGGGCTTGGCCGGCTTTTCGAGCTTGGCGAGGGGGTCGAGCAGCTTGGCGGCGGCGATGGGTTTGCCGTTCTTGCCGGTCTTGGCGGCGGTCTCGGCCAGCTTCTCGTGCTTCTTGGCGATCTCGCGGACCTCATCGAGGCTGAAGGCGATGGCCTTGGGCGCGGCCTTGCGCTCGAGGAGCATGCGCTTGAGCTCGGCGGCGTTCAGGCCGGGCTTGGCGCCCTTGGCCGGGGCCGGTGAGGCGCCCTTCTTCGCGGCCGGAGCGGCGGGCTTGGGGGCCGGCTTGGCGGCGACCGGCTTGGTCGCGGCGGGCTTGGCCGGTTTCACCGCGGCGGGTTTCTTGACGGGAGTCTTTTTCTTCGTGGCCATAAAGGGTCGGGTTAGGAGTTAAGGGCTTCTTCGCACCGAGGGCAAACCTCTCCGTGCTGCGTGTGAATAAGTTTTGGCACCCAGCGCCAGCAGCGCGGGCAGCGGACAAAGCCGGCTTCGCGGGCGTGGTGGGCGGTGATGGTCACGGCGGGGGTGGGTTGGGCCGTGAGAGTGACATGGGATACGATGAAGAGTTCGGCGAGAAAATCGCGGTGCCGTGCCAGGACGCGAAACAGCGCATCTTCCGGCGCCCCGGTGAGAACCAGCGTCGCGTCGAGCGATTTGCCGATCGTGCCGGCCTGGCGGAGGGGCTCGAGGGCCTCGTTCACCCGGGTGCGTTGCTGCAACAGCGCAGTCAGATCCGCCTCGACCGTCACATCGAGCCATCCGGCTGGCGCGATGGGCCAGTCCTGCAGGTGGATGGATTCGCCGCCGTATTCCCGGCCGGTGGTGGCGAAGCTCCAGGCCTCGTCGGCGGTGAAAGGGATGAACGGTGCGAGGATCTTGACCAGGCTCGAGAAAATATGGCGGATGACCGTCTGGGAGGACCGGCGCAGGGGGCTGCCGGCGGCGAGGGTATAGAGCCGATCCTTCAGGATGTCGTGATAGGTAGCCGACAAGGTGACCGAACAAAACTGGTTGCAAAGCTGGTAGACGCGGTGGAACTCATAGGCGTCGTAGGCCTGGGTGCATTCGTCGATCAGGTTGGCGGTCTGGTGCAGCGCCCACCGGTCGAGTACGTCCAGTTGGTCCACGGGCAGCGCATGCTGCGCCGCGTCGAAATCGAACAGGTTGGAAAGCTGGAAGCGGAACGTATTCCGGAGCATCCGGTAGGTCTCGTTGACGTGTGACAGGATCTCCTTGGAGATCGGGATGTCGTCGCGGAAATTCTGCGAGGCGATCCAGAGGCGGATGACATCGGCGCCGTGCTCGGCGATGTAGGCGTCGCTCGTCTGCGGCTTCTCGTAGGTGCTGCTCTTGGAAATCTTGTTGCGCTCGTGGTCGACGATAAAGCCGTGGGTGAGGACGGCCTTGTAGGGCGCGCTCCCGAAGGCGATGACGCTGCACCAGAGGGAGGACTGGAACCAGCCGCGGTGCTGGTCGCTGCCCTCGAGGTAGAGGTCGGCCGGCCAGTGGGTGCCACCCTGGCCGCGGCGCAGCACGGCGGCTTGCGACGAGCCGGAGTCGATCCAGACATCGAGGGTGTCGCGGCCGCAGGTCAGCGTGGCCGGCGCGGGCCAGCCGGCGGGCAGGTTCACGCCGTCGAGGATCTCCGCCGGGGAGGCGTCATACCAGAAATTGGTGCCGCGGGTCGCGATCTTGTCCGCCACGGCGCGGGCCACGCCGGCGTCGAGGAAGGCCTGCTTGTCCGCGCCGAAGAACGCGGGGATCGGCACGCCCCACGAGCGCTGGCGGCTGATGCACCAATCCGGTCGCGACTCGACGGCGCCGCGGATGCGGGCCTCGCCCCAGGCGGGGATCCAGCCATGGTTCTCCGCGATCCTGGAGATCTCGGCCAAAGCGGTCGCCCGCACCCCGGCGGCGTCGAGCGAGACGAACCACTGGTCGACGGCGCGGAAGATGATCGGGGTCTTGGAGCGCCAGCAATGCGGGTAGCTGTGCGGATACTTGGCCTTGGCGAGCAGGGCGGCGGCGGCGGCGAGTTTCTTCAGGACGCCGAGGTTGGCGGGCGCGGGTCGCTTGGCGGCGAGATCCTCGACCGTCTCGAGCGTGGTCAGGCCGACGAGGTCGGCGGGCATGCGGCCGTCGTCGAGGTACCGGCCGTCGTCGCCGACCGGGCAGTAGATCTCCAGCTTGTACTTGAGACCCGTCTGGTAATCCTCGGCGCCGTGGCCGGGGGCGGTGTGGACGGCGCCGGTGCCGCTGTCGGTCGTGACGTAGTCGGCGAGGACGACGGGCGAGGCGCGGTCGATGAAGGGGTGGCGGGCCTGCAGGCCCTCGAGAGCAGCACCTTGAATTCTACAAATGATAACGGGCTGTGCCTCAATTTTCGCGGCGGCGAGCACTGAGCTTAGCAACGCTTCCGCAACAATGATACATTCGTTGCCGAGATCGGCGACGACATAATTTACTTCCGGATTTACCGCAATCGCCAGGTTGGCGGGTATCGTCCAAGGTGTGGTGGTCCAGATGACAAAGTAAACAGGCTTTGTAGTTATAATGGAGGTCTTATCAACTTCACCATCCGGCAATCGGAACTTCACCCAGATGGCGATGGACGTGTGGTCCTTGTACTCGATCTCGGCCTCGGCGAGGGCGGTTTCGAACGGGATGGACCAGTAGACGGGTTTCTTGCTGCGGTAGACGAGGCCCTTTTCGACGAACGCGGCGAAGGTGCGGACGATGTCGGCCTCGAAGGCGGGAGCCTTGGTCTTGTATTCATGGGCCCAGTCGGCGAGGACGCCGAGGCGTTTGAACTGGGCGGTCTGCTTGGCGATCCAGCTTTCGGAGAAGGCGTCGCACTCGGCGCGGAGCCCGGCGGTGGTGACGGTGCGCTTTTCCTCGCGGATCGTGGCGGTCACCTTCTGCTCGATGGGCAGGCCGTGGCAATCCCAGCCCGGCACGTACGGCGTGCGGAAGCCCCGCATGGACTTGTAGCGGTTGATGATGTCCTTGAGGGTCTTGTTGAGGGCGGTGCCGATGTGGACGTCGCCGTTGGTGAAGGGCGGGCCGTCGTGCAGGACGAAGGCCGGGGCGCCTTCGCGGCGGCGCTGGATGGCGGCATAAAGATCGGTTTTCGCCCAATGGGCGACCCGGGCCGGCTCGCGTTGCACCAGACTTGCCCGCATGGGGAAATCGGTCTTGGGAAGCAGGAGGGTGTCTTTCAGATCTTGCGCCATCGGAATAAAGGCGCGGGAGGCTACCCGACCGAGGGGGGTAGTCAAGTGGCGAGACGGCCCGCCCAAGGTACCATTATTGCGCGACGAATTCGGCTGCTTTCCGGGCAAGTTTTTCGCCCGACTTGATGCAATCCTGCAGCGAGATGCCGTCGCGGACATTGCCGCCGATGAACAGGCCGCCGGCCGAGAGCTCGAGCCGGTTGATCGCCTCGAGGTAGCGCTCGTAGCCGAGGACGTACTGGGGGATGGCCCGGGGCCAGAAGGTGTGCTTGATGAAGTCGGGCGGGGTGTTCACGCCGACCAGTTCGCGCAGGTCGGGCGCGATGCGCGCCAGCAGTTCGTCCGTCGCCAGGCGCGCGGTCTCCGGCTGGCGCAGGCCGCCCGCAAAAATGGTCAGGCCGACATGACCGGCCGGCGCGCGGTCCGGAAACATGCTCGAGGAAAACAGCACGCCGAGGACGGAGCGGTGCTCGATCGCGGGGACGAGTCCGCCGAACCCGTCCAGCGGATGGCCCACCTGTTCGCGCTTGTAGCCGAGGAAGAGCGAGGAGACGGGCGGCTGCGGGATGCCGTCGAGGATGGCGAGCGGCCGCTCGGCCAGTGAGCCGAAGGTCAGTTGCGCGAGGGAGGCCGCCGGCAGCGCGAGCAGGACAAGGTCGAACTCGCCGGTGCACGTCTGGCCGGCCTGCTTCCAGATGAGCCGGTGCGGGCGGCCGGGGATGATGGTCTCGAGCGCGGCGTCGAACTGGACGGCGCCGGCCGGCAGTTTTGCCACGATCGCGTCGGGGAGCGCCTGGAGTCCACCCTGGAACGAGACGATGGGGGCAACGCCGGGCTCGCCGCGGGCCTTTTTCGCCTTGGAGGCGGCCATCATGCCGCGCAGGAGCGAGCCGTGCGAGCGCTCGGCGTCCCAGAGGGCGGGGAAGGCGTGGCGCACGGAGAGTTTCTCCGGGTCGCCGGCGTAGATGCCGGCGATGAGCGGGTTCAGGGCGTAGTCGACCAGCTCCTGGTTAAAATGGGAGCGCACGAGCTCCGCCAGGCTGAGATCGGTCGTGCGGACGCGCGCGCGGGTCAGCAGCTCCGCGAAGATCGCGCACTTGGTGCGGAAGGAGAACAGCGGCGTGCTGAAAAAGGAGCCGGGTGACATCGGCACGGGCAGGAATTTGCCGCCGCGCACGATGTAGCGTTTTTTTGCGACCGGGCTGGCGGTCTGCATCGCCGGCTCGAGGCCGAGGTCCTTGATCAGCTGCCTGACCTCGGTGGCGCCCAGTTGGAGGGAATTCGGGCCTCCTTCGATCAGGTAGCCGTTTTCCCGGAAAGTCCGGATCGAGCCGCCCGCCTGGGGGGCGCGCTCGAACACCCGCACGGCGAACCCCCGTTCGTGCAGGCGGTAGGCGGCGGTCAGGCCGGTGATGCCGGCCCCGATGACGGCAATGGCGGGTGATTTTGTCACGGGTGCGATGATAGGAGGGAAACCGCGGGCCGACTGCGCATTTTTTGCGGGTTTGGGCTCATTTCCAGCCGGTCACGGTGGCGACGAGGGCTTCCACGCACTCGAGTTTCGCCTGCGGCATGATGCCGTGACCGAGGTTGAAGATGTGGCCGCCGGCCCCGCGCATGTTTTCCAGCAGCTGGGTGGCCTCGCGGCGCACGATGTCGGGGGTGGTGTTGAGCAGCACGGGATCGAGGTTGCCCTGGAGGGCGACATTGCCCGGCACGAGCTTGCGCGCGAGGCCGAGATCGATGGTCCAGTCCACGCCCAGCGCGGCGGCGCCGCTGAAGGCCTGGGCGGTCAGCTGCGAGGCGGTGCCCTTGGCGTAGAGGATCACGGGGAATCCCTCCGGCAGGGCCGCAATGATGTCGTGGATCCAGCGGAGCGAGGCGGACTCGTAGTCCTGGCCCGCGATGATGCCGCCCCACGAGTCGAAGATCTGGATGGCGTCCGCGCCGGCGCGGATCTGCATCTTGAAATACTCAATGAGCGCCGCGGTGAGTTTTTCCAGCAGCGCGTCGAAGAACGGGCGGTCGGAATAAAACACGGCCTTGCTGCGCTCGAAGTCGTCGGCGCTGCCGCCCTCGAGCATGTAGGTGGCGAGCGTCCAGGGCGAGCCGCCGAAGCCCAGCAGGGCCCGCTCGCCCTTGAGCGCGGTCTTCACGCGGGTCAGCGCCTGGCCGACGTAGTCCAGCCGCGCGGCCACCCCGGCGGGGTCGAGCCGGTCGAGCTGGGCCCGGGTCTCCAGACGGAAGTCCATGGCGATGCCGCCCTCGTCGCGGAACTTGTAACCCTGGCCCATGGCTTCCGGGATCACGAGGATGTCGGAGAAGATGATGGCGGCATCGAGCGCAAAACGGCGGAGCGGCTGCAGCGTGACCTCGGCGGCAAGCTCGGGGGTCTTCACCATCTCAAGGAAGGAGGATTTAGCCTTCAGTTCCCGGTATTCGGGCAGGTAGCGGCCGGCCTGACGCATGATCCAGACCGGCGGGCGGTCGAGCGGCTGGCAGGTGAGGGCGGAGAGGAAGCGTTCGCGGGAGGTCATGTGGCAGAATTAGCGGGCAGTGGATATCCGGTGGCGGCCATGATGTCAGCCTTGAACCCAGTCCCGGGGTTGAAGGAAGACCTCGTGCAGCCGGGCCTCGGGCGTGCCGGGCTCCGGGTGCCAGTCGTAGCGCCAGGCAGCGAGCGGCGGGAGCGACATGAGGATGGATTCCGTGCGGCCGCCGCTCTGCAGGCCGAAGTGCGTGCCGCGGTCCCAGACCAGGTTGAACTCCACGTAGCGGCCGCGGCGGTAGAGCTGGAAGTCGCGCTCGCGCGGGCCGAACGCGGTGGCCCGCCGTCTTTGCACGATGGGCAGGTAGGCCGGCAGAAAGGCGTCGCCGACGCTGCGCATCAGGGCGAAACTTTGCTCAAAGCCCGGGGCGTTGAAGTCGTCGAAGAAGATGCCGCCGAGGCCGCGCGGCTCGCCGCGGTGCCTGAGGAAGAAATAATCGTCGCACCATTTTTTGAACTGCGGGTGCAGCTCCGCGCCGAAGGGCGCGCAGGCCGCGCGGGCGGTGCGGTGCCAGTGGATGGCATCCTCCTCGAAGCCATAACAGGGCGTCAGGTCGAAGCCGCCGCCGAACCACCAGACCGGCGCGGCGGCCGCGCCGGAATTTTCCAGGGCCGAGGGCCGGGGGCCCAGGCCGGCCCCGGCGCAGAAGAAGCGCACGTTCAGATGCACGGTCGGCACGTAGGGATTGCGCGGGTGGATGACGAGGGAGACGCCTAACGCATGGTAGGGGAGGCCGGCCAGTTCCGGGCGCGAGGCGGTGGCGGAGGCGGGCAGGGTGGCGCCGTGGACATGGGAGAAGCCGACGCCGGCCCGCTCGAACACCGCGCCGTCGGCCAGCACGCGCGAGCGGCCGCCGCCACCGCCGGGACGCGTCCATTCATCCTCCGGGAACCGGCCGCCATCCTCGCGGGCAAGGGCTGCGCAGATGCCGTCCTGCAGGGCGAGCAGGTAGGTGCGGACGGCGTTGAGGTCGGGCGGCATGGAGACAGGCAGGAGAGGTAGCCACAAAGAGGCGCAAAAATACACGAAAAACCGGGAGGCCGCCCCTTGACGACTGTGCTATGGTTCGGGGTCGACAGGGTCGCCGGCGCCGACTTTCCTGTCCAATCCGCCGATGAACTCCGCCGTCCTCACGACCATCGCCGCCACCGGCTTCACGGTGGCCTTTTTCCATGCGGCGATCCCGACGCACTGGCTGCCGTTCGTGCTGGTGGCGCGGGCGCGCCACTGGAGCCGGCGGAAGACCCTGGCGGTGGCGTCGCTGGCGGGGCTCGGCCATGTGTCCCTGACCAGCCTGCTCGGCCTGGGCATTGCCTGGTTCGGCTTCCAGCTGGATGCCCGGCACGGGCAGCTGTTCCCCTGGATCGCCGGCGGCATCCTGCTCGCCATCGGCGCGTTTTATTTCTGGCGGCAGGCGAGCGGCCGCGGCGTCGGGCACCACCATGTGCTCGGCACGCACCACCATGCGACGGAGCACTGCGGGCATGAAGGGGAGGAGCACAGTCATTGGGAGGATGAACTGCAGGACAGCCCGCTGGTGTCGGCGCGGACGGGCGACTGGGCGGCGATCAGCGGGCTGCTCGTGATGCTTACGCTGTCGCCGTGCGAGCTGTTCCTGCCCGTCTACCTTTCCGGGGTGCAGTTCGGCTGGCGCGGGTTTGTGGTGCTCAGCGTGATTTTGGCGGTGGGCACGCTCGCGGGCATGCTGGTGTTCACCTGGCTCTCCCTGGTCGGGCTGGAGCGGGTGCAGGTGCGGCGGCTGGAGCGGTATGAGGCGGCAATGCTCGGCATGATCTTCACCGTGCTCGGCGTGCTGCTGCTGGTGTTCGAGCACGGGCCCTGAGCCGGGCGGCGGGCGTCCCGGGGCAAGCGGGGCGCAGGAATCGCACTTGCGGGTCCCGGGGCGGATGGATAGGTTGGGGTGCAAGAAGCAGGTCAACCCCAACCCCGGACTGCCCATGAAAACCCTGGCGCGAACGATTTGGTTCCTGGCGATGCTGGCCGGTGCGCTGATCATTTCCGGCTGTGCATCGGATCACGCCCGGACCGCGGCCCGGCATCCGCGGCTGGTGAAGCATTTCACGGTGGTGGAGAGCTCGGTGGGCCGGCCGCTGACCCCCACGGAACTGGCCATCGTGGAAGATTCCGCCGCCCAGCGTCTGGATAACGAGGGGGTGCTCGGACAACCCGGCGTTTATTATGTGCGGGTGACCCTCACAACGGGCCCGGACGATGAGCCGGACGGCTGGGTGCTGGTCAAGATGACGAATCTGGCGGCACCGGATTTTGAGCGGATGGTGGCCTACAACAGCATGGGCTCGGACGACTATTATCCGGTCAATTATCTCAACAACTACGGCTATGGTTACGGCTTTGGCAGCAGCTACGACGTGTGGGATTCGCCGTACGGCTATTACGATCCGGGGATCTATTATCCCGACTACCGCCAACGCCGGAGCGGGAACGGGAACCCGGCGCCGTCCGGCGACCACAAGCCCGGCGACCGGCCGCCGTGGGAACAGGACAATCACCGGCGGGGGCCGAACCCGGGATCCGACGGCCGGAACGACGGCAACAACAACGCGCCCGGCCATGAACACCGGCCGGCCAACACCGGTTATACCCCGCGGTCGGGTGACAACGGCGGGACGCGGGATCATGGGACACGGGATAATTCGCCGCGTCCGGCCAATACCGGCGGGTCGCCGGACCATGGCTCCCGGGATTATTCGCGCACCTCCTCGCGGGAAAGCACCGGCGGCTCCAACTATGCGGCGCGCTCCGCGCCCTCGCCGGCCCCGGCGCCCGTGGCGTCCACCCCGCGGGACACGACCGACAGCAATTCCAAGAAGTAGCGGCGGCAACCCGGCGGCATCAGGCCGGGGTCTGCGAACGGTAGAGGGCGACGAGGGCGGCGCCGATCGCCTGGGAGAGTTCGCCGAGCGTCGCCGGTACGACCTTGAGGATCTTCCGCTGCTGCGGCCAGAGATAGGGCTCGGCCGACTCGCGGATGATGCGCAGGTAGCGCTCGCGAAAGGCCGGGGTGGTGGCGTCGGGATCGATGAGGCCGCCGCCGATGACGACGTATTCGCTGTCCACGGCCATGAGCAGCGAGGCCAAGTGGAGGCCCAGCGCGCGCGCCTGGAAATTGAAGATCTCGACGGCCAGCGGGTCGTCCTTTTGCGCGAGGGTGCGGAGGGAGAGAACCTTTTCCTTCACCGGTGCGGGGGAGGCGGCCAGCGGGTGGGCGGGATATTTTTTGAGCATCTCCGCGAGCAGTTGCGGCAGGCCGGAGATGGTGGTGTAGGCCTCGATGCAGCCCCAGTCCCGGCCGCAGCCGCAGGTGAACGGCCGGATGTTCCCGAGCAGGTGCAGGGGCGCCGGCATGTGGCCGCCTTCCATGCCGTTGAGCGAGTCGCCGTCGAGCGGCAGGCCGTTGGGGTCGACGTAGGCCGCCCCCAGGCCGGAGCCCGGTGCGAGCATGAGGACGCCGGCCTTGCGGCCCGCACGGACGCGGGAAGCCTCGCCGACGCCGCCGTAGTTGCCGTCGTTGCCGACGATCAGCGGCACCTCGCGGCCGGCGGCCGCGGCGAGGCCGCGGCGGTAGTCCGCCTGGAAATCCCAGCCCTCGAAGCTGGCGGGCAGATTGGCCGAGCGCCCCAGCACGCCGTAGCGCTCGTAGGGTCCGGGGATGGCGAGACCGACGCCTTGCACCTGTTCCCACCCCAGCTTGTTCTCGGCCAGAAAGCCGTTCACCCCCTCAACCCAGCCGCGCACGACGGCGGCGGTGCCGGCGGCGGAATTGGTCGAGCTCTGGCGGAGCTGGCGGGAGATGATGGACCCGTCGGCCCAGACGCCGCCGGTCTTTGAGGTGGTGGCGCCGCTGTCGGTGCCGATGAAAATTCCGGGGAGGGGCATGGTGGTGAAGTCCCGCATTCAGTGGCAGGGCGGGTGGGACGGGGCAACGGCAAAGCGCGGATAATCTACGGCGCGCGGCGCCGGCGGACACTCCGGGTCCGGCGGCGTTTCCTGGGCGGCGGGACGACGCCGATGCGCCGGTCGCGCCGGCGGGCCAGGGCGACCAGCCGCACCGCGGCGCGCTCAAAGGCCGGGGCGCTTTCGGGCAGGTAGAGCCATTTGCCCAGGACGGGATGCGGCGCGATTTCGGGAAACTCGGCCTGCAGGGCGGCGTGGTGGGAGCGGTCGGTGCCGATGAGCACGCCGCGCCACGGCTCCTCCCTGGCGCAGAAACAGAATACCAGCCGGCCGTCGAGGTATACGGCCTTGGTCCCGAACATCGCGCGCAGGACGAAGGACGGTTCCGATTCCAGCGGCTCCCACAGCCACTGGTGGGGATGCACCAGGCGGGCTCCGGGGGAAGATTTTTCGAAGTCAGGACGCATGACGCGGCGGGATGGTAACGCGCGGTTACAGCAGCCGCCGGCCGGCCACGGACAGGGTGATCAGGCGGGCAAGTCGTTTTTCGCGGGTGGCCGGCTGCCGGGCGCTGCTCACCCAGAAGATGGTCGTCCGCCGGTAGCCGGGTGGCTGGGCGGAGAAAAAGTCCCAGGCGGCGGGCGCGGCCTGGAATTTGCGCGCGAACTCCGCGGAGAATTCCTGCGGGCGGGACTCGAAGGAATAGACGCCGGTCTTTTTCCTGGTCCGCGCCTTGAAGGCCGCGAGGCCGGCGGGGTGCATTTTGCCCGCCTTGATCAGCCGGCGGGCGTGGCCGACATTGACGAGGCTCCAGATGCTGCCCGGCCGGCGCGGGGTGATCCGGTGCGAATAGCATTCGCCGTCGACGCGCCGTTTCACGCCGTCGATCCAGCCGAAGCAGAGCAGTTCGTCCAGGGCCTCCGGGTAGCTCAGGCCGCCGCGGCCGGACGCTTTCTTGTGGAATCCGAGCAGCAGTTCCCGGGCGGTGGCGTGGTGCCTTTCCAGCCAGCGGCGGAAGCCGGCGGCGGAGGCGAAGTGGGTGGGATGCATGCGGCCGGCCACGGGGAATTCACCAATGGCGGCGCGACGACGGCAAGCACATTGCCGCGCCCGTTCCCGCCCGGGTCCGGCCCCGGTTCAGGGCGTCAGCGCGGGTACGGGCGGCTGCGCCTTTTCTCCGGGCCAGAAGGCGAGGTTGTTCGTCATCACGTAAACGACCATGGCGAGCATGATGCAGACGGCTGCGACCCAGAAGAACGGGCTGTGGTGCATCCGTTTCCAGGCGGGGCCGTGGGGCGGGTGTTCCGCTGCGTGGGGGCCGCCCGGTTGCTGGAATTTATAGTCATTCATGCCCGGTGTTGACCCTTCCGGCCGGCGGAGGTCACAGGATTATTCCCAGTGGGCCAGATTTCCCGAAGTTTGCCTCGGCTTGGTTGTAGCCGGCCTCGCTGAGGCCGGTTCCGACATGGCCAGGGGTCAGGGACCCCGGCTACAACAAAAGGCTTGGGTCAAACGCCCCGGGGCTTGCCCCGAGGATCCTTACTTCTCCTCGACGGTGATGCCTTGGAGCACGGCGAGCAGCTTTTCGCGGGCGGCGGCGACCGGCTGGCCGGAGGTGATGGAGAGGTGCAGGTCGAGCCAGGTGCCCGCCTGCACCAGCTCGGCGCGCAGGTGGGCGCTCGTGCCCTGGGGCAGCGGGATGTGGTAGGAGATGATCTCCCACGGACCCCGCTTGAGGAACACGATGTTCTTGGGTGCGGGCAGGCCGCCATCGGTCATCGCCTTGACGTCACCTTTCCAAAGCTTTTGTGCGCCCTCGTAACTCACCGCCGGCTCGAACCAGCCGGTGACGATCAGATTGGGCGTGGAGCTGGAAAGTTCGAAATAGGCGGGGCTGTCCGGCCCGCCGCCGGGCGCGAGGTGGTTTTCCGGTATCCTCAGCAACAGTCTGCTGCCGGGGGGTGCGATCACGTAGCTGCCGTTGACCAGGGTGACGGTGAGCGCCGCATTCGCCGCCGGGACCGGGTCGGCCAGCAAACTGGCCGGCGTCAGCAGGGCGAGCAGCACGAGGGAAGCGCAAAAACGAATCAGCATCGACGGAGTGCGGATTTATCCGGTTGGCGCGCGCTTATTTCTGCTCCGGCGGCAGGGCATGCAACTTCAGCTCCGGGTTTTTCTCGGTGAAATAACGCAGCGTCCATTCGTTGGGGAACAGGGCGACGGGCTGATGGAACTTGTCCGTCCCGAAGCTGACGCCGCTGGCGACGATGAGGCGCGAGGTATCCTTCAGGGCGGGATGGGGCTCAAGCCAGCGCAGCAGCGTCCACGGGGTCGGCGTCAGGCGCGACTCGGCGTTGTACTCGGCCTTGAGGCGGTATTCGACGACTTCGAACTGCAGCGGGCCGACCGCGGCCAGCAGCGTCGAGCCCGAGGGGGAGTTCTTCGCCGCGAAGGACTGGACGACGCCCTCCTGCAGCAGCTGCCCGAGGCCCGCGCGGAATTTTTTCGAATCCGACGGATTGGGATTCGAGATGTAGGTGAAGACCTCGGGCGGGAAGCGCGGGATCTCGTCGTAGGCGATCGAGCGGTCCTCGGTCAGCGTGTCGCCGATGCCGAAGGAGTCGTGGCCGACGAGACCGATGACATCGCCCGGCCACGCCACGTCCACCGTCTCGCGTTCCTGGCCGAAGAGCTTGTGGGAGGAGGAGAGCCGGACCTGTCTGCCGGTGCGCTGGTGGGTGACGACCATGTCGCGCTCGAACTTGCCGGAGCACACGCGCAGGAACGCGATGCGGTCGCGGTGGTTCGGGTCCATGTTGGCCTGGATCTTGAAGACGAAGCCGGAGAATTTCGGGCTGTCGACCGGCACCTCCCGCGCGACGGTGGTCGCGGCCATGCCCGGCACGGTGATGCTGACGGAGGTGCGCGGGGCCGGGGGGACGGAGTCCTGCAGGAAACCATCGAGCAGGAGCTGGATGCCGAAATTGTTCACCGCGCTGCCGAAGTAGACGGGCGTCTGCCGGCCGGCCTGGACGGCGGCGAGGTCGAACGGGTGGCCGGCGCCGTCGAGCATCGCGAGCTGCTCCTTCACCTCGTGGTAGGTGTAGTCGTCGAGCCGGCTGCGGACGGCGTCGTCGTCGAGGGAGGTGACATTGACCGGGGCCTGGTATTTGCCGCCCGGCACGCGCTCAAAGAGGTGGACTTCGCTGGTGCGGCGGTCGAACACGCCCTTGAAGGTCGGGCCGTTGCCGAGCGGCCAGACGACCGGCGAGCACTGGAGGCCGAGGACGCTCTCCAGCTCGTCGAGCAGCGCGAACGCGTTGAGCGTGGGGCGGTCGCACTTGTTCATGAACGTGAAGATGGGCACGCCGCGGCGGCGGCAGACCTCGAAGAGCTTGCGGGTCTGGGCCTGCACGCCCTTGCCGGCGTCGATGACCATCAGCGCGGCGTCGACGGCGGTGAGCACGCGGTAGGTGTCCTCGGAGAAATCCTTGTGCCCCGGGGTGTCGAGCAGGTTGACGGCGAAGCCGGCGTAGTCGAACTGGAGGACGGTGGAGGAGATGGAGATGCCGCGCTGTTTCTCGAGTTCCATCCAGTCGGAGGCGGTGGCGCGCTGGTTCTTCCGGGCGGTGACCGAGCCGGCGAGGTGGAGGGCGTTGCCGTAGAGCAGGAACTTCTCCGTCAAGGTCGTCTTGCCCGCATCAGGATGCGAAATGATCGCAAAGGTGCGGCGGCGGGCGATTTCCTGGGCGGGCGACATGGGGGAGGTGACGTCAGTGACAGTTTCGGTACGGGAAAATGGCGAACGGTCAGGAAACGCGGCCGGGGGCGGGGTGGGAAGCCTTTTTTGATCCTACGGGCGTCCCGTAGGCCAATCTACGGCTTATACCTGATACCCGCATGGGCCGCGGTCAGCTATAGTGACGGCAACTTCCACCACCCATGACCCTGCTTTCCCTCTCCTTCGTCACGATCCAGCTGATCGGCATCCTCGTCCTGGTCTTCAACTACCGGCACGCCGCGGACGGCTATGAGGATGAGAAGGGCTTTCATGTCCAGACCAAGCTGCAGCCCGTAAAGCTCGCTCCGGCCGGGGATGCCGCCCGACTGCCTTCGACCAGACATTCACCATTTCCGGTCTGACCGGACCATCCCACCGGTTGCGGGCCGCACGACGTTCTCCGGGCATTTGCCCGTCCCCGGGGCGATTCGGGCATATTCATTGATAGCGTAGCCGATGGCCGCAGGGCGGCACCTTGGTGCAGCCGGATCAGCGCACTGCTTTGCCCGTTCGCGGCTGGACCACAAGGTCCAGCCCTACCCAGGAAGAGCGACTGGCCATGGGATGATTTAATCCGGATCTATGCAGTTGCCCGTGGGCCAGCGAGCTTGCTCGCGCTCTTTGGGCGCCCGCCAGCGGGCTGGCCTGCCGTCGCACCATTCAGTTTACCGAGTTCAGAGGAATACCGCGGTCATCTGCATGGATCCGTTAATATGCTGTAGCGGAGATCGGGCCGCTTCCTCAAGCCGGGCCCCGGCTGAGCCGATATCAGGGGTATGCAAACGATTTATGGGAAACTGGCGACCGATGCCGGCATCCTGCTGGCCGACCTGTGGCGGGCGTGCCTGCACCTGCCGTCACGCTGCCAGCTCGAACGCTGGGCGCGACCGGCCGAGTGAGCGGAACGGGCGGCGGCATTTTGTGCTTCTGCGCCGGGGCAAAGCCGTAATGATGACGGCCCCGTGACCCCATCCCTCAAGCTCAAGCCCAATGCCAATTCCCGCGTGCTCGCGGGCCACCCGTGGGTCTTCGCCAATGAGTGCGTGGAACTGCTCCCGGCCTCGGCCGACGGCCAGGTCGTCGAGTGCCGCGACGCGAAGGGTCGCTTTCTCGGCACGGGCATCTACAACAGCAAGTCGCAGATCGTCTGGCGGCGGTTGAGCCGCGACCGCGTGGCGCTGGATGAGGCGTATTTACGCGAAAAACTCAGTCGTTCGGTAATGAGGCGAGGGGCGTGGCAGGGCGACGAGAACAAATACATGTTTCAACGATTAGTTTGGTCTGAATCAGACGACCTACCCGGCGTTGTCGTGGACCAGTTTGGTGAGACGCTGGTGGTGCAGATCCAGACACTGGCCATGGAGAAGCGCAGCGTGACGATCGGCGATATTCTGACTGAGCTATCCGGTGCAACCGAGATCATCTTCCGCAACGACGCCAACATCCGCAAGCTCGAGGGCCTGCCGCTCGAGGTGCACACGCGCACGGGCGCGGCGTGGGCGCCGCGCTGGGTGCGGATCGACGGCCTCGAGTACTGGCTCGACCTGCAGGGCGGGCAGAAGACCGGTTTCTACCTCGACCAGCGGCCGCAGCACGCGGCGGTGGCGAAATACGCCCCGGGCAAGCGGGTGCTCGACGCGTTTTGCAACCAGGGCTCGTTCGCGCTGCACTGCGCCCGGGCCGGGGCGGCGGCCGTGCGCGGGCTCGACAGCGCGTTCGACGCGGTGGGGCAGGCGAAGAAGAACGCCGAACGCAACGGGCTGGCGGCGGAATTTGTCGCCGCCAACGTGTTCGACTGGTTCACCGCCCAGCGCGACGCGGCGCCGGCCTGGGACCTGGTCATCCTCGACCCGCCGCCGTTCGCCAAGTCCAAGTCGGCGCTGGAAGGCGCGCTGCGGGGCTACAAGGAAATCAACCTCCGCGCGATGAAGGCCCTCGCGCCCGGCGGGGTGCTGGCGACCTACAGCTGCTCGCACCACATGCAGGACACCCAGCTGCGCGAGGTGCTGGCCGAGGCGGCGGCGGACGCCAGGCGGCGGGTGCACGTGATCGAGTGGTGCCACCAGCCGGCGGACCACCCGGTGCTGGTGACGATGCCGGAGAGCGAATACCTGCGGGGCTATATCCTGCGGGTCGAGTGAGAAATTATGCCGGGAGGCGGGCAGCCCGATGGCGGACGCAGACGGGCGCGAGCCCCTCGACGGGCTCGGGGTCCTGAGCTTGTCGAACGGACAAGCTCGCTGGCCCGCCACTAATCAGACCAAAGGGCCACTAGCGGTCGACATTGTCCAGATTTCTCCGGGTCGTGCGGATCTGGTCCAGTTCCTTCTCGAGGGCGTCCAGGCCGGCCAGGGTCGAGGGGCGTTTCATGGCCTCGAGGATGTCGCGTTCGGCCTCGAGCAGGGCCACGCGGCTGGCGGCGATGGCGGAGAGGTGGTCGGAGTTGTTGCCCCCGAAGATCGCGGCGGCATGGGTGAGCCCGGGATTGTTCAGCGCCTTGTCCAGTTCGTTCGCCTTCACCTTTTTTTCCTCGCGGGCGATCAGCTTGTCCAGCTTGCGGATGGCGGCATCGAGTTCCTTGATGCGGCTCTGGCGGACCTCGATCGTGGGCAGCACCAGCACGGGTTCGGGCGCCGGCGCGGGGGCGGGCTTGGCGGCGTCCTTGGCCGGGGCCGGGGCCGGGACCGCCGGGGAGGGTTCGCCGGCCGGGAGGAGCCCGGGGACGAGCGCGAGGCCGAGGGTGAGCAGCAGGGGGCGGAGGAAGGGGCGGGGCACGGGAGGCAGCATGTCCGGAGAGAGGTGGGCGGGCAAGGGTAGATGTCCGCCGCCGGCGGATGTTCCCGGCCGAGAAAAAGCCGGGCGCCTTGCGGCGTCCGGCTTTCCCAGTGTGTGTTGCGAAGCCTGGTGTTAGGTCGCTTCGTTGGGGTGATGAAAGCAGGCCTCGTGCCGGCTGCAAGTCTACATCTTGCCCCCGTAGATGGCGCTGGCGCCCAGTTCCTCCTCGATGCGGAGGAGCTGGTTGTACTTGGCGACGCGGTCGGTGCGGCAGAGGGAGCCGGTCTTGATCTGGCCGGCGTTCGTCGCGACGGCGATGTCGGCGATGGTCACGTCCTCGGTCTCGCCCGAGCGGTGGGAGATGACGGCGGTGTAGCCGGCCTCCTTGGCCATCTCGACGGCGTCGAAGGTCTCGGTGAGCGAGCCGATCTGGTTGACCTTGACGAGAATCGAGTTGGCTACGCCGGTGTCGATGCCCCGTTTGAGAATCTCTGTGTTCGTCACGAAAATATCGTCCCCGACGAGCTGCGTGCTCGCGCCGATGGCCTCGGTGAGCTTCTTCCACGTCGTCCAGTCGCCCTCGGCGCAGCCGTCCTCGATCGAGATGATCGGGTATTTGGCGACGAGTCCCTGGTAGAACTGCACCATCTCGTCGCCGGAGAGGGCGCGGCCGTCGGACTTCTTGAAGACGTAGCTCTTCTTTTCCTTCACGTAGAATTCGGAGGCGGCGACGTCGAGGGCGAGGTTGATGTCCTTGCCCAGCTTGTAGCCGGCGTTCTTGACCGCGAGGGCGATGATGTCGAGCGCGGCCTCGGTGGAGGCGAGCTTGGGGGCGAAGCCGCCCTCGTCGCCGACGGCGGTGGCGAGGCCCTTTTCCTTGAGCACCTTCTTGAGGGAGTGGAAGACCTCGGCGCCCATGCGCAGCGCCTCGCGGAAGGAGGTGGCGCCGGTGGGCATGATCATGAATTCCTGGAAGTCGATCGGGGCGTCGGAGTGCGCGCCGCCGTTCATGATGTTCATCATGGGGACGGGGAGCACCTTGGCGTTCGGGCCGCCGAGGTATTTGTAGAGCGGCTGGCCGAGGGCGGCGGCGGCGGCGTGGGCGGTGGCCATGGAGACGCCGAGGATGGCGTTGGCGCCGAGGTTGGACTTGGTGGCGGTGCCGTCGAGCTTGAGCATGGCGCGGTCGATGCCGACCTGGTCGGTGGCTTCCTGGCCGATGAGGGCCGGCCCGAGCTTGGCCTTGACGTTGGCGACGGCCTTGAGGACGCCCTTGCCGAGGTAGCGCTTCTTGTCCCCGTCGCGCAGCTCGAGGGCCTCGTGTTCGCCGGTGGAGGCGCCGGAGGGGACGGCCGCGCGGCCGAGGTGGCCGGAGGCGAGCTTGACGTCCACCTCAATGGTGGGATTGCCGCGCGAATCGAGGATCTCGCGGGCGGTGATGGCGGTTATGGTGGTGTTCATGCTGGGAAGGAGGGACGGACAGCGTATGCCAGACCGGCGGCGGGTCGATCCCAACCGCCCGGGCGGGTCAGGTATAAGGCGGGCGGGCCGCGCCTATCCGGTAAAGGAATTTCTGCCAGGCCGTGGGCGGCTGCGGGATGAAGGCCTCGGGCAGCTGGTTGCCGTGGCCGTGCCGGATGGCGGCGCCGATCGGCGTGCCGCCGTTGTAATTGCGGATGGTCAGGGTCGCGCGGTTGAGGAACTCGCGCGGGATCTCCTTCAGGTGGCCCTCGACGGCGGCGGCATGCAGCGGCGTGTCGCCAAAATCGTTGCGGGAGATGAGCAGGTCGACGGTCAGCCGGTCGGAGGGGATCTGGCCGATATTGCCCGACTCCGCGGCCGCGTGGATGGGGGTGTGGCCGGACTTGCTCGACATGACCAGATTGTCGTGGGTGAGCAGCCCGGGCGGGATCTGGTCGAGGTGGCCGGCGATGGCGGCGGCGTGGAGGCAGGTGTCGTGGTTGGCCGTCTTGGCGAGGAGGTTTTCGGCCGTGAGCAGCTCGCGCGGCAGCTGGTCGAGGTGGCCGTTGAAGACCGCGACGTGGAGGACGGTCTCGCCGCCGATGTTCGCGACGTTGATGGATTCGCGGGTGACGAACTGGGCGGGGAAGCGGTCGAGCGTGCCGTTCTCGGCGGACTCGTGCAGGAGGGTGTTGCCGTGGTCGGTCTTGGTCTGGATGATCTCGGCGCTGAGCAGCGCGGGGGGGATCTGGCCCAGGTTGCCGCCGGCGGCGGCCTGGTGCAGCGGGGTATAGCCGCTGTTGGACCGGGTCAGGAGGTTTTCGCGTGTCAGCAAGGCGGCGGGGACCTGGTTGAGAAAGCCGCAGCGGGCCGCCAGGTGGAGCGGCGTGTAGCCGGCGTCGTTCTTGCGCAGCAGGTTCTCCGGGGTGAGGATCGCCGCGGGCAGCTGGCCGAGGTGGCCGTACTTGGCGGCGATATGCAAAGGCGTATTGCCCGAGGAGTTGCCCTTGGTCAGGTTTTCCGCGGTGAGCGACTCCGCGGGAACATCGGAGAACGTTCCCTCGCGCGCGACCATGTATAAATCAGGGTTGACCATGCCAATCGCCAAAAGAAATGACTGCCCCGGCGGCAGGCAAACTAAAACCAATGGCCGGCCGGGCGCTGCTCATTTGGTTTGCCATGCTTGAGAACAATCGCAGCCTTCCGGGTGATGACCACTCCCGGCAAAGAAGTACCCCCGGCCAAGCCCAAGCTGGGATCGGTGCTGCTGATTGATGATGAGAAACCCCTGCTGTCGCTCTTCGCCGAGGCGCTTTCGCCGCTGTTTGAGGTCAGCATGGCGACCAGCACGCGCGAGGCCGGCTACATCATGCACAAGAAACCCTTCAAGGTGGTGGTGTGCGACCACCTGATGCCGGGCGGCAACGGCCTGAGCTTCCTGGTGGACACGCGGGAGGAATATCCCGACACGCAGCGCGTGCTCGTCACCGGCTACATGAAGCCCGAGATGCTGCTCCGCAGCGTGAACGAAGCCGCCCTTTACCGTTACCTGCTGAAACCCGTGTCGCTGCCCGAGCTCATCAAGACGGTGCAGGAGGCGGCCAGACTGCACGACCAGACCGTGGCGGCGGCGGGCCACTGAGGCTCCCCCCATGACCGCCGAGGCCAGACGGCGTCCGTCGGTGCTGCTCCTGGAAGACGACTCACCGCTGGCGGAGATGATCCTGCTGACGCTGGAAGACGAGTTCGAGATCGAGCGGGCCGCGAACGCCGAGGAGGCCAGCCTGCTGCTGGAGGCCCGGCCCTTCGACGTCCTCCTCTGCGACCACATGATGCCGGGCGGCCAGCAGGGCCTGGATTTTCTCGTGCAGGCGATGGAGCGCCATCCCGGCCCCAAGCGCATCCTGATGACCGGCTACATCAACCCGGACATGATCACCCGGAGCATCAGCGTGGCCGGACTCAGCGCCTGCCTGATGAAGCCCTTCGACCTGCGCGACCTGCGGCGGCATCTGCACGAGTGCATCGGGCTCGACAGCTGAGCGGGGGCCACCGGCTGGGTCGGGGACGGCGGGCGGGTGGGCGGCCTAGTCGTAGCGCCGGCGCAGGTTGCTCGGCAGCAGGCCGAGCTCCTCGCGGTATTTCGCCACGGTGCGGCGGGCGATGCTGAGGCCCTTGGCCAGCAGCAGGCCGACGATGTCCTGGTCGCTCAGCGGCTTGCCGGGATCCTCGGCGGCGATGATGTCGGCGATCATCTCCTTCACGCTGGTGTTGGCCACCGCGGCGCCGGCGTCGGACTGGTAGCCGGAGGTGAAGAAGAACTTCATCTCGAAGACGCCATGCGGGGTCTTGATGTACTTGTTGGCGAGGGCGCGGCTGACCGTGGTCTCGTGCACGCCGATGATGTCGGCGATCTGGGTCATCGTGAGCGGCTTCAGCTTGGCCACGCCCTGGTCGAAGAACTCGTGCTGGTGCTTGATGATCTCGCGGGTGATGCGCTCGATGGTGCGCTGGCGCTGCTCGATGGCGTTGATGATGAACTTGCCCGAGCGCAGCTTCTCACGGAGGTAGTCGCCCTCCTGCTTGCTCAGCCGGCCCTTGGCGATGAGATCCTTGTAGGTGTTGCTGAGCCGCAGGCGGGGAATGTAGTCGTGGTTGAGGATGATCTTCCACTCGTCGCCGTCCTTCTCGACGCTTACGTCGGCGATGACCACGCGGTTGGCGTCATCGGCGAACCGGCGGCCGGGCGCGGGATCGAGCGTGCCGATCTCCTCGATGGCCTCCTGGATGACCTCGGGGGCGAGCCCGGTCTTGCGCGCGAGGTCAGGGATGCGGCGGCGCATGAGCAGGGTCAGGTGGTCGCGGATGATGCGGGCGGCCACGGATTTGCCGCGACCCTTGAGCGTGAGCTGGATCAGGAGGCAGTCCGGGAGGCTTTCCGCCCCGATGCCCGGGGGGTCGAAGGTCTTCAGCAGCTGCGCCGCCTCCTGCATCGTCGCCAGCGGCAGGGCGGAGAGCAGGGCCAGGTCGGAGAGGGTGGCAGTGAGGTAGCCGCGGTCATCGAGGCTGCCGACGAGGAAGCGCAGCGCCTCCAGCGTCCGGGGCGGGCAGTCGGCGAGTTCGGCCTGCTGCATGAGGTGCTGCTGCAGCGAGGTCTCGGTGGTGAGCGAATCGAAGAAGTGCTGCCGCCGCTCGTCCTCCTCGCCGGTCGTCTGCCGCACCCCGCCGGTGTCGGACATGTGGTCGCGCCAGTCCTGGCCGATCTTTTCCAGGACCTGGAAGTCCTTGTTGAATTCCATCTCTTCCCGCGGATCGTCGCTGGGGGAGGCGTGCTCGTCGCCGCTGGTGGCGGATTTCTCGAGGCTGACATCGTCCATCGGCTGCTCCTCGAGGGTGGGGTTGGACTGCAGTTCCTCCTGGATGGCGGCGCGCAGGTCGAGCGCGGCGACCTGCAGGATCTTCAGCGACTGCCGCATCTGCGGCGCCAGCACCAGCTGTTGTGTCTGCCGTTGGTGGAAACCCTGATGGAGTCCGGGGCCGCTCATACACGCACGGGGTTAGCGCTGGCTTTCGAGCGTGGAGATGCTGGGGAGCGGCGGGATGGGTATGGCGGGGGTGGATCCGGTCTTGGCAGGGGGAAAAACCTCGGCGAGATACACGGCCAGCTTCTCGTTCGTCGGGCCGTACCGGTCGCTGTAAAGGTAGAGCTCCAGATCGGTCAGCATCTCAAAGGCCGACTGGTAGCGCTTGTCGCGGTCGCGCTGCAGGGTTTTGTGGATGATCGTCTCGAGCTTGGGGTCGATGTCGGACCGGAGGCTGGAAAACTTGGGCAGTGGCATGGTCAGGATGCTCCGGCGGGACTCGAGCCGGCTGACGCCGCGGAAAATATTCCGGCCGAGCAGGATCTCGGTCATCACGATGCCGAGGGAGAAAAGGTCCGAGCGGCCGTCCGTCACCGCGTAGCTCGCGCCCTCAGGCGAGAGGTACTCGTCCTTGCCCGGGATCACCTTGCCCTCCTCGTTGTACATCAGGTCGAGGGCCTTCGCGATGCCGAAGTCCGTGAGCTTCACGTCGCCCTCGATGGCGAGCATGACGTTCTTGGGGTTGACGTCGCGGTGCACGATGCCGAGCGGGCGGCCCTCGGTGTCGCGCTTGGCATGGGCGTAGCTCAGGCCGCGGCAGACGCGGGAGGCGATGAAGACCGCCATATCCAGCGGCACCTGCCGGCCCATCTCGTTGTGGCGGTCGATGAACTGCTCCAAATTGACCCCGGTCACAAATTCCATCGTCATGAAATACTGGCCGCCGATCTGGCCGAGATGGTAGGTCTGGACGATGTTGGTGTGGATGAGGTCGGCCACCAGCCGGGCCTCGCCGATGAAGTTTTTCTGGAACTCCGGGATGCTCGAATACTCCTCGCGAATCAGCTTGATGGCGACAATCTTGCGGAAATTGCCGCTGCCGCGCTGGACGGCCTCGTAGACCATGCCCATGCCGCCTTCGGCGAGTTTGCGGGTCAGCTCGTATTGGAGCTCGTTGAAGATGTGCTTGAGGGACGCCACGACCCCAGAAAAGCCGCGGAATTGGGCAGAGGCAAGAACACAGAGTTTATATTTGCACGATTCCTGCTACAGGATTGACGTCGCGCCGGGAAGCACCGGTTGACAGCCGAACCAACGGGGCTAGTTTCCGCGGCATGCTGACCCTCACTCCCCGCGCCGCCCGTCAGGTGCTGGCCATGCACACCGCGCAGGGTGACGGCCGCAAAAAGCTGCGCGTGTTTGTCGAAAGCGGCGGCTGCTCCGGCTTCGAGTACGGCATGTCCTTCGACCTGCCCAAGCCCGATGACCGGGTTTTCGACAGCGAGGGGGTGCAATTCCTGGTCGATCCCACCAGCCTCTCGTATCTGGACGGCACGAACATTGATTTTGACGACGGCCTGCACGGCAAGGGCTTCGAACTGAAGAATCCCAACGCGCAGAGCACATGCGGCTGCGGGAAGTCGTTCAATTGAGGTTGATGGCGCCGAGGTTATGGGCGCTGCCTGATTGCGTCCCGCGATCTGATCCGCTTCAGGCCCGCGCCTCGTGCAGCGCCACAATGCCGAAGGTGAGGGGGGTCGCGTGGACCGACTCGAAACCCGCGCGAACAATCTCCGCCGTCAGGGCCGCGCGACCCGGAAACTTCCCGATCGAACCGCCCAGGTATTCATACGCGGAGCGATCCCCCGTGACCACCGCGGCCACGGCCGGAAGAACAAATTTCAGATAGGCGTAGTAGATGGGCTGGAACCAGAAGACCGGCTGGGAGAATTCCAGCACGAACAGGCGGCCGCCGGGCCTTAGCACCCGGCGCATTTCCCGCAGGGCCGTGTGACGTTCGGCCATGTTCCGCAGGCCGAACGAGATGGTCAGCGCATCAAAGGACCCATCCGGCAGGGGCAGCGCCATGCCGTCGCCGGGACGGAACTCAACGGCCGCCCAGTGCGGCCGGACGGCGCGTTTTTTCACGGCCTCATCCAGCATGGGCTGGCAGAAATCCATGCCCGTCACCCGCACTCCCTCCGGCAAGGCATCCGCCAGGGCAAATGCGACGTCCCCGCTGCCCGTGGCAAGGTCGAGCACCGTGCGCGGCCCGCGGTCATGGACCGCCCGGACGAGCCGCCGCCGCCACCAATGATCCACCCCCCCGCTCAGCAGGTGATTGGCCACATCATACCGGCCGGCGATGCGCGCAAACATGGAGTTGACGGCCTTGGAATCGGGCATTGGCGAAGATTAGCCTTTGTGCGGCTTTGCGGTTGACGCAAGCACTGGGTAGTGAATTGTTTGTGGCTGTAACTTCCCAGGCCCTAATTTTCAACCCACGCCTAGCCATGTCGACTAACCTCACCAAACGCGAGATCGTGCTGGAAATCTATGAGAAGACCGGTTTCCCGCAAAAACAAATTCAGGACACGGTGCAGATGACACTTGATATCATCATGGATGCACTCGCCGCCGGCCGCAACGTCGAGTTGCGAAACTTCGGCGTCCTGGAGGTCCAGGTGCGCAAGGCCCGCGTGGGCCGCAACCCCAACAAGCCCGAGACCGAGGTCGTCATCCCGGAGCGCGCCGTCGTCAAGTTCAAGTCCGGCAAGATTCTCAAGCAGAAGATCAAGCAGCTCAGCCTCGACAAACTGCGCAGCAGCCCGCCGCCTCCGGCCTCGGCCTGAGCCGCCCAAGTCGCTGCGAGGCATGGCCGGTTTTCAGTCCCTTCCCGGCTTCCGGGATTTCTATCCGGAGGATTTTTCCCGGCGGCAGCACATCTTTCGCCTCTGGCGGCAGGCTGCCGTGACCTTTGGTTTCCAGGAGTACGACGCCCCCGTCCTGGAGCCGCTCGAATTGTACAAGGCCAAGTCCGGCGACGAGATCGAGGCCCAGCTCTTCAGCTTCACCGACAAGGGGGGCCGCGAGGTGGCGCTCCGGCCGGAGATGACCCCCACCGTCTGCCGGATGGTGGGCGAACGCTCCGGGGCGCTGAAGCGCCCGATCAAATGGTTCAGCATCGCCGAGTTTTACCGCTACGAGCGCGCCCAGAAGGGCCGGTTGCGCGCCTTCCACCAGTTCAACGCCGACATCTTCGGCGAGCCCGGTCCCGAGGCGGAGATCGAGCTGATCGCCCTGCTGATCCAGTGCCTCGCCGGCTTCGGGCTGAACGCACAGGACTTCACCATCCGGCTCAGCGACCGCGACCTGTGGTTTTTCTACCTGGAGGCGCTGGGCTTCAACGACCGCCAGGCGCGCGGCCTGCTGACCGCGATCGACCGTTTTGAAAAGATGGGCGACGATGCCTTCAAGGGCTATGTCGAGACCCACGGTCCGCTGGCGGACGAGTCCAAGGGGAAGGTGCTGGCCTTTCTGCGGATTAAGGGCCTCGACGGACTCGAGGCCGCACTCACGCCGTTCAAGTCGGAAAAGCTCGCCGCCCGGCTCGCCGACTGGCGCAAGGTGCTGGCCGGGCTCGAGGCGATGGGGCTGAAGGATTTCATCACGGTCGACCTCTCCGTCGTCCGCGGGCTGGCCTACTACACCGGGTTTGTTTTCGAGGCCTTCGACCGGAAGGGCGACCTCCGCGCCCTCGCCGGTGGCGGGCGCTACAACGATCTCGTCAAGAAGCTCGGCGGTCCCGACCTGCCGGCCGTGGGTTTCGCCATCGGCGACGTGACGACCGGCCTGCTGCTCGAGCAGCGCGGGCTGACGCCTGCTTTTATCACCGCGCCGGACGTCTATGCCGTCATCGGCGGCGCCGCCGAGCGAGCGGCCGCGTTCGCCGACATCTCGGCCCTGCGCGCCGCGGGCTTCCGGGTCGACTATCCGTTCAAGGAACTGGCGTTCGGCAAGCAGTTCAAGGCGGCATCCGAGTCCGGCGCGAAGCTCGCCCTCATCTACGGGGGCGACGAGCTCGCCAAGGGCGTCGTCAAGCTCCGCGACCTGGCGGACCGCACCGAACAGGAGGTGCCGCGCCTGCAGGTGCTCGCCGTGGTGCGGGATTATCTCTCGGGACATTGACCGGTCGGAATGCACCACTCGGGTCAGAAGCCGGACAAAGCAACGATGCCTGAGTTGATAGCAATTTCCTGCCGGATGGGATTGTTGCTGATGGTTGTTTACGCGCTGCTGGCGGTCGGCGCGCACTTCATCGCCCCGGGCATGATCTTCCCGCGGCCGCCCGTGCAATACGAGCTGACCGCCGACTACCTCCAGCTGACCGCGCCCGACGGGGTGAAGCTCGCGGCGCGCCACTGGCCGAACCCCGCGGCAAAATACACGCTGCTGTACCTGCACGGCAACTACGAGGACCTGGGCAGCATCGGGGAGTACATCCCGCAGTTTCTCCACGCCGGCTACGCGGTGTTTGCCTTTGATTACCGTCACTACGGTCACAGTGGCGGCACCTCCTCCGAGGCCAATGCCTATGCCGACACGCAGCTCGCGTACGAGTATCTGCGCCACCGGCTGGGCGTGCCGGCGGACCGCATCGTGGTCTTCGGCTATTCGCTCGGGGGCGGCCCCGGCGTGGAACTGGCCCTGCACCAGCCGGTGGCCGGCCTGGTGCTGCAGGGGGCGTTCACCAGCGCCTACCGGGTCATGACGCACTACCCGCTTTTCCCGGGCGACCAGTTCGTGAACCTCGCCAAGGTGCCGCAGCTCCGCTGCCCGGTCCTTTACCTGCACGGCACGGACGACCGCACGGTGCCGTTCTGGCATGGCGAGGCACTCTACGCGGCGACGACGGCGCGCAAGATGAAGCTTTTCGTCGCGGGCGGCCAGCACAGCGGCCTGGCCGATTTCACCGGCCCCCGCTACTGGGAGACCCTGCGGCAGTTTACGGATTCGCTGTAACGCGGGTCGCGCTTGATGCTCGCCGGGGCACCATCTTGTGGGCTGCGTCCCTGCCGGCCTGGGCAATCGCTCACCAGATCGGCGGCGACGGGTCGACGGGCTCCTTGCAGCCGAAGGCCGTCCTGAACTCGGGGAAGTTGGCCACGGGACCGAGCACCCGCCAGCGCACCGGACTGTGCACGTCGCTCGTGATCCCGAGCCGCAGCTGCTCGGGGCGCAGGTTGGTGCGCCAGGACTGGGCGAAGGCGATGAAGAAGCGCTGGTCGGGCGTGAAGCCGTCGATCACCTCGGGTTTTTTGCCGGCGGTCGCAAGTTTGCAGGCCTCATAGGCCAGGCGCAGCCCGCCGATGTCGGCGATGTTTTCCCCGAGCGTCTGCTGGCCGTTGATGTGCAGGCCGGGCAGGGGCTCGTAGGCGTCGTACTGCCGCGCGATCCGTGCGGCGCGTTCCTCGAAGTGCCTGGCGTCCTCCTCGGTCCACCAGTTCCGGAGGTTGCCCTGCCAGTCGTACTGGCGGCCCTCGTCGTCAAAGCCGTGGGTCAGCTCGTGCCCGATCGTGGGCGCGAGGGCGCCGTAGTTGGTGGCGTCGTCGGCGTGCTCGTCGAAGAAGGGCGGCTGGAGGATGCCGGCGGGGAAGCACATCTCGTTCAGCGCCGGCTCGTAGTAGGCGTTGTTGGTCTGCGGGGTCATGAGCCACTCGTCGTGGTCGACGGGCCGGCCGAGCCTGGCGAGCTGGCGCCGGAACTCGAAGGCCGCGCCGGCGATGACATTGCCGGCGTAGGACCCGCGCGTGATGACCAGCGCCGAGTAGTCGCGCCAGTGGTCGGGGTAGCCGATCTTGCAGCGCATGGTGTCGATCTTCCGGTACGCCGACACCTTGGTGGCCTCGCTCATCCAGGTGGCGGCGCGGATGCGGCCGCGCATGGCCTCGAGATGGTTCTGCACCATCGCCAGCACCCGGGCCTTGGCCGCGGGGCTGAAGGCGGTCTGCACATAGAGCTGCCCGAGGTCCTCGCCGATGGCGCCGTCGGCCGCCATCATCACGCGCTTCCAGCGGGGCCGGAGCTCAGTGGCACCGGAGAGCTTCCGTCCATAGAAGGCGAACTGCTCGTCCACAAATTCATGGTTCAGGAAGTTGGCCGTCTGGCTCAGCACCTGCCAGCGCAGGTAGGCGCGCCAGGCGGTCAGCGGCTCGGTCTGGAGCAGTCCGCCGAACGCGATGAAAAACTCCGGCTGGCCGACCAGCACGGTTTTCTCCGCGGCCGGGAAATGCACCTGCGCCAGGAATTCCTCCCAGGCGATGTCCGGGGTCAGCCGGGCCAGCGCGCCGCGGGCAAACTTGTTGTAATTCTTCTCCGGATCCCGGCGCTCGACCAGGGTCCGCGAGGCCTTGGCCAGCCGGGTCTCGAGCGCCATGATGGCGTCGGCGGCGGACTTCGCGGTGGCGGGCGCATCGCCGGCCAGCTCGAGGATCCGGGCGATGTGGACGACATATGCCGCGCGGATCGACGCGGCGTCCGGGCCGTCGCGGAAATAATCATCGCGGTCCGGCAGGCCGAGCCCGCCCTGGGAAAACGACGCGATCATCGCGGTGGTGTCCTTGTCGTCGATCTGCACGCCGAAGCCGAAGCCCGCATCCAGGCCCGCGGCCTGCAGGCGGCCGATGAGGGGGATCAGCCCGGCCGGGCCGGTGACGGCCGCGATCTCATCCAGCCATGGTTGCACCGGCTGCAGTCCCGCCCGCTCGATCGCGGCCTCGTCCATGCCGGCGGCGAAAAAATCCCCGACACACCGGGCCACGCTGCCGCGGGGGCCGCCAGTCCGGGCCGCCGTCTCGAGGATCCGGTGCAGGAGGGCGAAGCTGCGCTCGTCGAGTTCCTCGTTGACGCCATAGGAGGCATACTCGCCCGGGATCGGCGTCTTGTCGTAGGCGCCGTTGGCGTAGCCGTAGAAGTCCGTGCACGGGGAAAGGGCGGGATTCATGTAGGCCCGGTCGACCCCCCTGACGGGCCGGGCGGGCTCCGCGGCGGGCAGCAGGGCCGCGGCCACGCAGAAAGCAAGAGGGAGCAGGCGTTGCATGGAAATGGCTCCCGGCCGGACCGCTGTCGTTCTCACGCCAGGTCGGCCGGGCCGAACGCGCCGGGCAGCAGGGCGCCGAGCGAGACGTCAATCACATCCCGGCCGCGGCAGAACGAGATCACACGGGCCGCGGGTCCGAACTCGTTGATCACCTGCCGGCACGCGCCGCAGGGCGCGGTGGCGGTCTGGGTCGGTGTGTACACGGCCACGCAGGTGAGCCGGAGCGGCTGCTCGCCCGCGGCCACCGCGTTGAAGATCGCGGTGCGCTCGGCGCAGTTGGTCAGGCCGTAGGAGGCGTTCTCCACGTTGCAGCCGGCGTAGATCTTGCCGGAGGCCGCCAGGACGGCGGCGCCGACCCGGAACTTGGAATAGGGGGCGTAGGCGCGGCCGGCGGCGGCCTTGGCCGCGGCCTTGAGCCGCTGCAGTTGGGCGGGGGTGGGCATCAGAGGCCGAATTCTTCCTTCACTTCGGCGAACTTCTCAATCGCAAACGCCAGGTCCTCCCGGCTGTGGGCGGCGGACACCTGGGTGCGGATGCGGGCCTGGCCCTGCGGCACCACGGGATAGAAGAAGCCGACGACATAGACGCCCTTATCCAGCATCCGCGCGGCCACCTTTTGCGCGAGCGCGGCGTCGCCCAGCATCACCGGCACGATCGGATGCGTCCCGGGCCGGATGGCCAGGCCGGCCTTGGCCAGGCCGGCGCGGAAGAACGCCGTGTTGTCCGCCAGCTTGTCGCGGAGCGCGGTGGAGGCCCCGAGCAGCTCGAGGCACTTGAGCGACGCGGCGGCGATGGCCGGGGCGATCGTGTTGGAGAACAGGTAGGGCCGCGACCGCTGGCGCAGGAGGTCGATGATCTCCCGCCGCCCGCTGGTGTAGCCGCCGCTGGCGCCGCCGAGGGCCTTGCCAAGCGTGCCGGTGAAGACATCCACCCGGCCCATCACGTCGCAGTGCTCGTGCGAGCCGCGCCCGGTCCGGCCCAAGAAGCCGACGGCGTGGCTGTCGTCGACCATGACCAGCGCGCCGTATTGGTCCGCCAGGTCGCAGATGCCCCGCAGGTTGGCGATGGTGCCGTCCATCGAGAACACGCCGTCGGTGGCGATGAGCTTGAAGCGGGCCCGGGCGGCGTCCGCCTCCCGCAGCTTTGCCTCGAGGTCCTCGAGGTTGTTGTTCTTGTAGCGGTACCGCTGCGCCTTGCACAGCCGCACGCCGTCGATGATGGAGGCGTGGTTCAGCTCGTCGGAGATGACCGCGTCCTCCGCGCCGAGCAGCGTCTCGAACAGCCCGCCGTTGGCGTCGAAGCAGGACGAGTACAGGATCGTGTCGTCGGTGCCGAGGAAGCGCGCGAGCGCGGCCTCGAGGTCGCGGTGGATCTGCTGCGTGCCGCAGATGAAGCGCACCGAGGCGAGCCCATAGCCCCAGCGGTCGAGCGCGGCGTGCGCGGCGGCGATCAATTCCGGGTGGTCGGCCAGCCCGAGATAATTATTGGCGCACAGGTTCAGGACTTTCTGGCCGCCAGCGACGGCGATGTGCGCCGTCTGGGGCGTGGTGAGGACGCGTTCGCGCTTATAAAGTCCGGCGGCGTCGATCTCGCCGAGGGTCTTGCGCAGATGGGCGGTGAAATCCTTGTTCATGGGATGAAATTAAACCCAGAGGACACAGAGTTCACGGGGGAATGATGTGTTGTCCGCCTCTGCGGTCTCTGTGGCCTCTGTGTTCAAAAAATCAGGATTCCCAGTCCAGGATGATCTTGCCGCTTTTGCCGGCGCCCATGAGCGCGAAGCCTTCCTGGAAATCCGCGACGGGCATCCGGTGCGTGATGACGGGCGTGATGTCCATCCCGCCCTGCACGAGCGCGGTCATCTTGTACCAGGTCTCGAACATCTCGCGGCCGTAGATGCCCTTCAAATGCAGCATCTTGAAGACGATCTTGTTCCAGTCGACCTCGGCCTTGGCCGAGTGCGTACCGAGCAGGGCGAGGCGGCCGCCCATGATCATGTTGTCGATCATCTGGTTCAAGGCGATGGCGCTGCCGGACATCTCCAGGCCGACATCGAAGCCCTCGGTCATGCCGAGCTCCTTGTGCCAGACGTCGGAAAGGTTCTCCCGGGCGGTGTTCACCGTGCGGGTCGGGGTGAACTTCTTCGCCAGCTCGAGCCGGCCGTCGTTGATGTCGGTGATGACGACCTTGCGCGCGCCGGCGTGTTGGGCGACGGCGATGGCCATGCAGCCGATCGGGCCGGCGCCGGTGATGAGGACGTCTTCGCCGACCATGTCGAACGAGAGGGTGGTGTGCACCGCGTTGCCGAGCGGGTCAAAACAGGAGACGACGTCGGGATCCATGTCCGCCGGCACCTTCCAGACGTTGCTGGCCGGCACGGAGAGAAAGTCGGCGAACGCGCCGTCGCGGTTCACGCCGACGCCGATGGTGTTGGGGCAGAGGTGGCGGCGGCCCGCGAGGCAGTTGCGGCAGTGGCCGCAGACGATGTGGCCCTCACCGGTCACGAGCTGGCCCTTGGTGAAACCCGTCACGCCGGCACCGACCTCCTCGACCGTGCCGACGTATTCATGGCCGATGATCAGCGGCGGCTTGATGACGCGCTGGGCCCACGAATCCCATTTGTTGATGTGCACGTCGGTGCCGCAGATGGAGGTCTTCCGGATCTTGATCAGCACATCGTTGACGCCGGGCACCGGGACGGGGACCGCGGTCATGATGAGGCCGGGGCCGGCGAAGGGTTTGACGATGGCGCGCATGGTGGCGGGCATCCCCGCACCCTAACCGCCGGCCCGGGGGAAACAACCCCGAAGGCATACGCCGTTCGGGCGATTCCGACCCCGGACATTGACTGGAGCCACGGCGACCCCGCCGTGTTCCGGGTTGTTTCGCGGCGAGGTCGCCGCGGCTCCAGCGGCGCGGATTTCAATCAAGGTCCAGCGACCGCCACAGGTACCAGCTCGCGACCGAGCGGTAGGGCTGCCAGCGGCGCGTGTGCTTCAAGATGGCGTCGGGGGTCGGGTCCTTGCGCTTGCGGTAGAGTTGCTTGAAGCCGAGCCGGATGGCGAAATCGCCCGTCGGCATCACATCGGGCCGCCCGAGATAAAATATCAGCAGCATGTGCACGGTCCACGGGCCGATGCCGCGCACCTCGGTCAGCCGGGCCACCAGCTCCTCGTCACCGAGCCGATGTGCCACCTGCAGTGAAGGCACGGTGCCGTCGAGGCACCTGGCGGCGAGGTCACGGATCGCGCGCAGCTTGTTGCCGGACAGGCCGGCGCCGCGCAGGGCCGCGTCGGTCGCCCGGGTCGCGGCCTCCGGCGTCGGGCCGCCGTGTTGGTCCAGCACGACCAGCACGCGCCCGTGGATGGTCGCGGCCGCCTTGCCGTGCAGCTGCTGGTAGACGATGGAACGCAGCAGGGCCGCGAAGAGGCTGGCGGCCGGTTTCAGCTCCGGGATGAAGGGCCCGACGCGGTCGATGAGCGCGGCGAGGGTCTCGTCGCTGGCCCGGAGATGAGCGACCGCGGCGGCGGGATCGAAGCGCAGCCGGGGTTTCATGCGATGGTAACGGGTGGGCCAGCGAGCTCGCTCGCGCCGCTGGGCGGAGAAACACGGGCAAGATCACGGATCTGCGGGAGTGCGTTCATTCCGACAGCAGCTCGGCGCCTTCCAGGGCCAGGAGGCGGGTCTTGGTGCGGACGCCGCCCGGGGCGGAGAAGCCGGTCATCTTGTCGCCGGCCGAGACGACGCGGTGGCAGGGGACGATGACTGGCCACGGGTTGGTGGCCAGGGCGACGCCGACCGCGCGCGCGGCCTCGGGGCCCAGGGCCATGAGCCGGGCGATCTCGCCGTAGCTTTTCTTGAAGCCGGGCCGGATGGCCAGCGCCTGCCGGTAGACCGCCTCCTGGAAATCGCTGACACGCGACCAGTCGAGCACGGTGGCGGAGAGATCCTGCAGGTCGCCGGCCAGATGCCGCTGCACGCGGTCGATGACGCGCTGCACCCATGCGGGTGGCGGCTCGGTGGCCAGCACGCTGTGGCCCTTCCGGGCCAGGTGCGCCTCGGCCAGCGCCTCGGTCTCTTCGGGCAGCTGGAAGCCGGTCAGGCCGTTTTCATTCCACGCCACCCCGCAGGTGCCGAACGGGGTGGGGAAAAACACATGGGGCATGCATGGGAAAGTAGGGGCGGAGGACATGGCCCGCAAGCCAGCACCGGCCGGCCGGTGCGTCCACGGCGTAAAACGGGCGTATAATCCCGGCATAAGGCTGGCCTCCGGCGCGCACTCCTGCTTCATTACCGGCGACACATGCCGCAGAACCGTTTCTACACCGCCTTTGACCTGCAGGAGTGGGGGAGCAGCCGGAAGCCCGACTACCGCAGCCCGTTCCAGATCGACCGCGACCGCATCATCCATGCCCATGCGTTCCGCAAGCTGCAGTCAAAGACCCAGGTCTTTCTCTCCGGCGAGTACGACTTCTACCGCACGCGGCTCACCCATTCGATGGAGGTCGCCCAGATCGGGCGGTCCATCTGCGCCTACCTGCGCAGCCGCGGCGACCCGCTGACCGACGACTTCTACATCGACGCCGACCTGGTCGAGGCCAGCTGCCTGGCGCACGACATGGGCCACCCGCCGTTCGGCCACTCGGGCGAGCGGACGCTGCAGGAGCTGATGAAGCGGCGCGGCGGCTTCGAGGGCAACGCCCAGACCCTGCACCTGCTCTGCGAGACCATCTACCAGAACGAGTCCGGCGTGAAGGGCATGCAGCCCACGCGCGCGCTGCTCGACGGCGTGCTCAAGTACAAGAAGCTCTACACCGAGTTCCCCACGCCGCCGCTCAGCCACTTCATCTACGACGGCCAGGCGCCGGTCCGCGACTGGGTGTTCGGCGGGGCCAAGATCCCCGGCCCGCTCATGCGGGGCGAGGCGCTCAACGACTTCAAGAGCGTGGAGTGCCAGATCATGGACTGGGCCGACGACGCCGCCTACTCGCTCAACGACATCGTCGACGGCGTGCGCGCGGGCTTCCTCACCGTCGAGCGGATCGAGCTCTGGGCCGACGGCGAGACCATCGGCGCGGCCGAGCAGCGGCACCTCGACACGCTCTTCGACGCGCTCAAGCGCGACCGTCTCGAGAACACCTTCTCCCACAAGATCGGCGTCTTCATCCAGGGCTGCCGGCTCCGGGTGCGCGACAACTTCCTCGCGGAGCAGACCAACCGCTACAAGTACGACCTCGTGATCGACGAGGCGGCGCGCAGCGAGGCCGATTTCTTCAAGAAGATGGCCAACGACATCATCTTCGAAAGCCCGCAGCTGGAACAGCTGGAACACAAGGCGCGCGTCATCCTCATGGCGCTCTACAACGCCATCTGGGAAAACTACGCCGAACGCAACGAGCGCAGCATCCGCATCCTGCCCGCCAACGTCAGCCGGCTCATCGAGGCCGAGAAGACCCAGGACGGCAAGGCGCGCCGCATCTGCGACTTCCTCTCGGGCCAGACCGACGGCATGGTGGTGCGCACCTACCGCCGGCTGTTCGATCCCGGGTTCGGCTCGTTCCGCGACCTGAGCTGACGCCCGCTCAGGCGGCCGGGTTGAACACCGCGTCGAGCTTGCCGGTGCTGTCGCCAATCTTCTCGGTGCGGACCCCGACGTGCTCCAGCATCGAGCGGTAGAGATTGGTCATCGGGGTCTTCGTCTCGACGCACAGGTGCCGGCCGGTCGCGAGGCCGCCGCCGCCGCCGGCCAGCAGGATGGGCAGGTTCTCCGGGCTGTGCTCGTTGCCGTTGCTGAGCCCGCTGCCGTACTGGATCATGCAATGGTCCAGGAGCGTGCCGTCCCCCTCCGGGATGGACTTCAGCCGGTCGAGGAAACGGGCGAACTGGGCGGCATGGTAACGGTTGATCTGCGCCAGCTTCTTTTTCTTCACCTCGTCGTTGCGGTGGTGGGAAAGGTCGTGGTGGCCGTCGCGGATGCCGATGTTCGGGTAGGGCCGGTTGCTGCCGTCGTGGGCGACGATGAAGGTGGCGATGCGCGTGGAATCCGTCTGGAACGCGAGGGCCATCACCTCGTACATCAGCTGCATCTGCTGCTCGTAGTTCTCGAACATCTCGGGGGCATGGACGCCGTCGGGAGCCGCCGGCACGGGAAACTGCCCGGCGCGGGCGATGCGGCGCTCGAGGTCGCGCACGCCCGTGAGGTATTCGTCGAGCTTGGCGCGGTCGGCCCCGCTGAGCCGGCCCTCGAGGCGGTGGGCGTCGTCCAGCACGTAGTCGAGCAGGCTCTGGCGCTGGCGGCGGCGGCGGACGCCGGCCTCGAGCGAGGCGGCGGGGTCGCCGTTGCCGAAGAGCCGCTCGAACGCCGCGCGGGGGTTGACCTCCGGGACCATGGGCTGGGTCTCCGATTTCCACGAGAGGTTGAACTGGTAGATGCAGCTGTAGCCCGAGTCGCACGAGCCGGCGCGCTGGCCGCCGTCGCAGCTCAGCTCCAGCGACGGCAGGCGGGTCTGGTCGCCGATCTGGCCGGCCGCGATCTGGTCGCAGGAGATGCCGGTCTTGATGTCGGCCCCGGCGGTCTTCCGGGGATGTACCCCGGTGAGAAAACTGGCGGACGCGCGGGCGTGGGCGCCGCCGCCGTCGCCGAGTTCGTCGCCCTGGTGGTTGGCCAGGCCGGTGAGGATGGAAAAATCATTCCGGTGCGCCGCGAGGGGCTGGAGGATTTCCGGCATGTCATAGGCCGTCCCGGTCGCCGCCGGAGTCCAGTCGGCCATGTTGGCGCCGTTGGGCACATAGACCCAGGCGACGCGCTTGGGGATCGCCGCGGGGACGGCGCCGGCGCCGAGCGCCCGGGCCGGCAGCAGCGAGTCAAGTACGGGCAAAGCCACGATGGTGCCGAGTCCGCGGAGAAAGGTGCGGCGGGGGATGGGCGTGGTTATACTCATCGGGGTCCGGGGGCTAGTTTGCGGCGCGGGAGGATGATTGCAAGGCCACACGAGGGCGGGCATCCGATTCATCGCGTGCGACCGCCCCGGCGCTGGGCGGTTCGCCGCGGCGGTTTTGGAACGGGAAGCTGTCCACCACCGCCTGCACGAGGGCGGAGAACCGGTCGCCGTCCGCCTCCACCCGCCGGACGACCTCGTCGAGGGCGGGCCGGTCGTAATACTCCGTGCCGCGGCCGAGCGCGTAGGTGAGGGTGCGGTCGGCCAGGCAGTGGAGGAATTCCCAGCGTTTTTTCCGGGCGAGCATGTCCGCCAGCTCGGCGGCGCCGGAGAACTTCTCCCCGCCGGCGAGCTCGCCCGTGGCGTCGATCGCGGCGTCGTTGTCCTTGTCGCGCCAGGCGCCGATGGCGTTGAAGTTTTCCAGGCCGAAGCCGATCGGGTCCATCCGGGCGTGGCACGAGGCGCAGGTGGCGTTGGCCCGGTGCTGCTCCAGCTGCTGGCGCAGGGAGCCGGTGAGATGGCGCTCCTTGTCGTCCAGGTTGGGCACGTTCGGCGGCGGCGGGGGCGGCGGCGTGCCGAGCAGGTTTTCCAGGACCCACTTCCCGCGCTTCACCGGCGAGGTGCGCGTGGGATTCGAGGTCAGGGTCAGCACGCTGGCCTGCGTCAGTACGCCCCGGCGCGGGGTGCCGGCGAGCGAGACCTGCCGGTATTCGTCGCCGGTGACGCCGGGCAGGCCGTAGAATTTGGCGAGCCGGGCGTTGACGAAGGTGTAGTCGCCCGTGAGGAATTCGAAGAGGCTGCGGTCCTCCCGCATGATGTGCTCGAAGAACAGCTCGGTCTCGTGCTGCATCGCCCCGCGCAGCACCGGGTCGAAGTCGGGGAACATCTTCCGGTCGGGCTGGAACGTCTCCAGGCTGCGGATCTGCAGCCACTGGCCGGCGAAGTTCTCGACCAGCGCGTGGGCCTTCGGCGAGGCCAGCATCCGGCGGACCTGCGCCGGGAGGCCGGCGCGGAGCCGGCCCTGCGCGGCCAGGTCGAGCAGCTCGTCGTCCGGCATCGAGCTCCAGAGGAAATATGAGAGCCGCGAGGCAAGCGCGAACTCATCGAGCGGCCGGGGCCCCGGTCCGGCCGTCCCGGCGGCGGGCAGGGCCTGGTCGCCGACGAAGAGGAAATGGGGCGAGACGAGCACGGCCTTCAGGGCGAGCTTCAACCCGGCCTCGAAACCGTCACCCTCCTGGCGCGCCGTCGTGTACAACCCCATCAGCCGGTCGATCTCGGCCGGCTCGACCGGCCGGCGCCAGGCACGGCGGGTGAACCCGATGAGGATGGTGCGCGCGGCGACCGTCGGGTCCGCCGGTTTGGGTTTGGCCCCGAACAGGCGCGCCAGCGGGGAGACAGGATGCGGCGCCGTGGCGGGGGCGATGAAGCGCTCAAGCGGCGCCGGAGGCGCGGGCGTCAGCACCGGCGCGGAAAGATCCGCGACCTCGAGGTTCCGGAGGGTGAGCGTTCGCTCGGTCAGATTCGGGTTCGGGCTGGCGGGATCGGCGAAGGCATTGACGAAGGCCGCGGCAAACTGGTGGTGGCCGGCCGGCACCTTGGTGCGGAACTCATAGACCCGCGGGTAGGGCACGAGGAGGGCCGTCGAGAAGACGCGCTGGCCCGGCAGCGGCTGCATCGCGCCGGGGGCGAGGACGTCGAACGCCTTGACCGGCCGGCCATCCAGGCGGAATTCCATGCGCGCCGGCTCGGTGCCGGCCTGGCTGGCGTAGGCCTCGGCACGGAGGATGACTTCCGTCTCATGCGCCGGATCGACCGCCACGGCCACCTCGCCGTTGCGCTGCAGGATCCGTTCGCCGGCGGGCGTGGACCGGCCTTCGCCGGTCGCGGTGAGCTGATCGGCGCGATAGCGGCGGGTGGCCGCATGCAGGGGGCCCTCGATCTCCAGCCATTTGACGAAGACCACGCCTGGCTGCTGCTGGCCCAGCCGGCCGTTGAGCATGAAGGTCTCGTTGTCCTCGCCCCCGCGGTTGCGGAGCACAGCCGCGCGGAAGCGCTGCCGGCCGGCGGGCACGCCGAGGCGGGTCTCGTAGACCTGCGGGTGCGCCTCGTCCGTGCCGAGGTCGAAGGTCTTCACCGCGGCGTCGTTCAGCATCAGCGTGAGCCGGGTGGGCGGCGGCGGCCCCTTGAAGTCGAGCGGCGACTCGCTGCCCGCGCCCTTGATCGCGCCGCCGGCCGGGGTGGCATAGGCCAGCACGCGGAACAGGTAGTCGCCGGCGGGCAGGGACAGTTCCATGGCCGTGTCGTCCTCCTCGAGGCTGATAAGATAGACCCAGCCGTCGCCGCGGTCGCCCTTGGCGTTGAAGCCGATCTCGGACAGGCTGGCGGGCACGCGGCGCACCTCGCTGCGGATCGGGTCGGTCACCATCGCCGTGTCCAGGATCCGGTCGGCGGCGTTGAGGTATTTCTCAAGCAGCACGGGCGGCAGCGTCAGTACGTCGCCGTTGTTATCGAAGCCGTAGCCGGAATCGTCCGGCGGGAAATCCGCCGCGGGCTTGAAGTCCACGCCCACGAGGTCGCGGATGGTGGCGTTGTACTCGGCACGGTTGAGCCGGCGGAGGACGACGCGGCCCGGATCGGGATGCGCCGGGTCGAGGGCGAACAGCTCCTCCTCGATGAAGCGGCTGATGAGGTCACGCTCGCGGTCGCCCGGCATCGGCCCGCCGTCGTCGGGGGGCATCTCGTGGCGGCTCACATGGTGGAGGACGATTTCCCACTTGTCCCGCGCCGCCTTGAGGTCGGCCACGGAATGGTAGGCATCGAGGGCGAGGCCGCCCTTGTGCATGCCGTCGCCGTGGCAGTCATAACAATAGGTCTGGAGCAGCGGCTGGATGTCGTGCTCGAGCGAAAGTGGAGGCGGCGGTGCGGCCGGCGGTGCGGCGCCCAGTGCGCCGGCAATCAACGCCAGGGCCGCGCTGATGACACCCCGCCTCATTGTTTCAGGAAGCCCCGCTCGCCGAGCCATTCGACGAAGCGCACCTGCCAGGTCGAGACGGGCAGGTTGGGCCGGTCGCTGCGCACCCCGTAACCGTGGCCGCCGCTGGCGTAGATGTGCAGCTCGGCGCTGACGCCGGCCTGGTGGAGGGTGATGAAGAACGCCGCCATCTGCTCCGGCATGCTGTCGGTGGCGGTGCACGACAGGAAGGCCGGCGGGGTGTTTTCCTTGGTCCAGGTGAACTCGGACCGGTTCATGCCCCCGGAGTAGATCGGCGCGAAAAAGTCGGGCTTCGAGGACACGCGCTCCACGGGATCGGCCGCCGCCGGATCGCCCGGGGTGTGGTGGTTGGCCGTGTGCAGGGCGATTTCCCCGCCGGCGGAGAAGCCGAGGATGCCGATGCGGTCGGGCCGGATGCCCCACTCGGCGGCATGGGCGCGGATCAGGCGGACGGCCCGGGCGCCGTCGGCCGCGCCCTCGACCGCAACCTTGTAGGGCTGGGGCGTGCCCTTGGGCGTCGAGCCGTCGCGGGCCAGCCGGTATTTCAGCACGAACGCGGCGATGCCGTGGTCGGCAAGCCAGCGGGCGAGGTCGTAGCCCTCGCGATCGATCGTCAGCTGCCAGTGCCCGCCGCCGGGGGCGATGATGACGGCGCAGCCCGTGGCCTTGTCCTTCGCGGGCAGGAACGGCGTGAGCGAGGGGTTGTGGATGTTGGAAATGACCGGGAACACGATGTCCGGCTCCTGCCGCCAGCTGATGTCCTCGGGCTCGTCCTTGCGCGCCTCGGAGCCCGGGGCGCCGCCGGCCCAGAGCGGGATGGCGGCGGGATGGGCGGACTCGACCAGGGGCGTCGCCGGCACCGGCGGGCCCTTCGGGTCGATGTTCATCGGAAACATGGGCACGGCTCGCGCGGGGGGCAGGTCCGCGTGCAGCATGGCGGTGCAGACAACGCCAATGAAGGACAGGCGCAATACAGCGTGGAGGGGCATACGGTAATATGTGGGCCGGCGGCCCGCGGGGTAAAGCCCGGTTTGATACTGACAGTCTGAACGCCCGGCCCAGTTGGGTTGAGGCCGTTCCCGTAGGCCAGCGAGCTCGCTCGCGCCCTCAGGCCGCCGGCCGGTGGCTCCGGATGAGCACGCCGGTGTAGTAGGCGATGTAGTACCCCGCGGTCAGGCCGAACAGGAAGAAGGTCAGCGGACTCTGGAACGGCTGCGGGGTCGGCGGGGTCTGCAGGTCCGGCGCGGCGAAGAGCACGAGGAAGCGGTACGCGATCCGGCCGATGAAGAGCACGGTCACGGCCACGCCCAGGGCCGTGTTGGGCGTGTAGAATTTCCCCTCGGGCGTCGTTTCGAACTTCGTGAGGTTCACGCCGAACCACGCCAGCGGCACGCTGAGCAGGAGCCCGCCGCCGAGCGCGCCCAGCACCGGCAGCCAGGCCAGGGCCCCGAGGGCGAAGAGGAGGGTGATGGCGCTGAAGATCCCGATGCTCGCCTTCAGCCGGCCGGGCCGGAACGGCTGCCGCCCGATGTTGCGGCGGACGCGGGTATAGACGCGCCACGCGATGAACGGGATGATCAGGGCGGGGATGAGCTTGTTGGGTGACATGCGTGGAGAATGGCGGGCGGATCAAGAATCAGCTCCCAGTAGCCGACGTCGATCCACTTTTCGAATTTCCAGCCGACTTCCTTGAACCGCGCGACCTGCTTGAAGCCAAGCTTCTCGTGCAGGCCCAAGCTGGCGTCGTTCGGCAGGGCCACGCCGCCGATGATGCCGTGGATCTTGCGCTCCCGCAGGGCGGCGATCAGCGCGGTGTAAAGGGCGGTGCCGAGTCCGCGGCCCGTGGCTGCCTGGTCGAGATAGACGGTGGATTCGACCGAATGACGGTAGGCGCAGCGCGACTTCCATTTGCTGGCGTAGGCGTAGCCCAGGACCCGGCCGGCCTCATCCCAGACGAACCACGGGAGCCCGGCGGCGGCGATCTCCTGCATGCGCCCGGCCATGTCCGCGGTGCTGACGGCCTCCTCCTCGAAGGAGACGACGGTGTGCAGGACGTAATGGTTGTAGATCGCGGCGATCGCGGCCGCATCGGCGACGGTGGCGGGACGGAGCATGGCCAGAAGGAGTACAGCCTTCCAAGCATGGCTCAAGCCAATGTCGCGGGGTCCCGTCTTCGGGCGGGCGGGCCGCGGCACCGGGCGAAGTCCGGCATGCCGCCTCTGCTCCCCCAGGTGGCTGGTTACCTTCCGCCATCCGCGCTTCCGTTGCGTCGCACTTCAGACCTGAAACTATTCTCTTCTTTCTTCGAGTATTCTTCTGCGATATGGCGAAACGCAGGCTCGGCGGCTGACCGCAATCCATCAAATCCAACCAGCCAACCATTCTTCTTTCTCAATGCCAGGGAAACATAAGGGCCACGGCCAATCACGAATCCCCGGAATCGCAACCCCCATGGCTGGACTTCCGCGCTTTCAACTTCATCGAATCTTACACTGCGAAAACTGCGACCGAAGTAATACTGCACAACCCGATCATCTCTTACGCCGACCGATGAGGTCGCCCACGCAAAAAGAAGAAACGCACAGCCCAGGAACACGCAGACAAATCCAAGAATCAGCAACCATCCGGGCTGTGGCTTCTCTACCTCGTGCGCGATACCGACGCCGAGTAACGCGAGCGCAGCAGAACCGACCAGCGCATACATTGCTCGATCCCCTTTTGCGCAGCTAGGTATTCGAACTTCTTTCATCTTCTTTGCCGAACGGCTGCAGTCAGACACGAAGGGGCGCAGCCCCGGAGTTGTCTGTAGTGCTCTGGATCGGCTCTTCTTTCATTTGATGCGAATGTGTTCAAAGGGGTCATGCTTTACCTTTTACCTTTAGGCGGGCGAGACCGACGTGTTTGCTGAGGTAGACCGCCGAACCCATCCCCAGTTGATCCGCCAGCCAGCCGTTGCTGGCGTCAGTGGAGGATTTCATCTGTGCGGCGAGTTTCACTTTCCAAGCGGCTGATTTCCTTTGGTCTTGGGTCTCCTTTGCCGGCAAATGCTGGCGCAGACGATCCAAAACGGCCTGCCATTGGGCCGAGCGGACTTCGCGCACCCCTTCGCTTTCCCAAGCCCGGGTGTCGGCCGCCACTATCTGGTCCTGCAGCAACGCTTGCTTGAACCCCTTCCCACCCAAGGCCCAGCCCTTGCTCATCGAGACGTACGCCTTGGACTTGCCGGCCGGGCCAGCCTCGGCCTGCCAGGCGAGGTAGTCGGCATAGGCGCGCCAGCCGGACGGGCTGTCCGCCAAGGCCCCCGCCTCGATCAAAGCGGTTTCCGGATGCAGGCAGGCCGGACGGAGCTTGGGCTGGTCAAGATACCAGTAGCTGGAATACCGGTATGCCCCCAGACGGATGGCAGGCATGAGGCCGGCCCGCACGGGATTGAGGTGGAGGTAGTGACAAAGCATCCCCAGGGCCTCGCCTTCCTCCACAAGGAGGCTCTTGTAGCGGCCTTGGAACAGATGACCGTGCTCGCCCCGCAGCTTGTTGAAGCGGTTGGCAAAGGTGGATTGCAGCCACTGCATGCCGGCGACCAGGTTGCCCTGCGGCGTCTCCACGGCGAGGTGGTAGTGGTTGCCCATGATCACGTACGCGTGCAACCGCCAGCCGGAGCGCTCGCAGGCGGCGAACAGGCAGTCCTCGAACGCCTGCTTCGCCCCCGCGCTCTTGAACACAAAGGTTCGGTAGTTGCCGCGATTGAGCACGTGGTAGATCGCCCCGGGGAATTCCAGCCGCAGTTTGCGCGCCATGCCCGCCAGTCAGCCCATCCTCATCAGACCGTCAAGGTAAAAGGTAAAGCATGACCCCTTCTGATCCTTCCGTCGAGCAGTTCTCCGGACCCGGGAAGCAATTTCTCGCGCCCGGCAGGCATTTCAAAAGGACCGGCGTGCATTTCCCCGGACTTGGGAAGGATTTATTTTTGCCCGAGAGGCATTTTTCCGCGCCCAAGGTCGTCGTTCCAACGCCCTGCTTCAGTTGTACGGGTTCCCGGTTCGGCACAGGCCACGGCGGGGTCGCCGTGGCTCCAGGGAATTTGTTTCAACTGGAGCGCGGGCGACCTCGCCCGCGAGGCGGCGGCGCGGAGCAAGCTCGGGCCCTACGGGGCAACGGCTTGGCGGGGCGACTCGGTCTATTTTGACGCGGGTATTGTCCGGCCCTGGTCGGAGAGGTACCCGTCCAGCGGGGCGCCGGGCAGGGCGCGCAGGGCGGCGGTGACGATCGCGGCGCTCACCTTCGCGCCGGCGAGGTTGGTGTGCGTGTGCTCGTCCGGCGTGGCGGTGGGGAAGAGCTTCATCACCTCGTCGTGCCCGAGTTCGTCGTAGCGGCGGGCGATCAGCTCGTTCAGGTCGATGAAACCGATGTTCTCCTGCTCGGCCACCTGCCGCGCGTAGAGCGCGGAGGTGCCGGGGGACCGGACGATCTTGCCGTCCTTCCAGATCTTGCGCGGCACGAGCGAGCACAGCACCGGCGTGACCCCGGCGGCCCGGGCCTCGCGGACAAATTTTCTCAGGTACCAGCCGTTCGTGTGCACCACCTCGTGCTTTTGGGTGAGCAGGTTGTCGATCTCCTGCGTCTCCTCGCCCGTGCCGGGCAGCGAGCCGCGGGCGCGGGAATTGTCGTTGATCGCACCGCCGTCGTTCGTGCCGAACTGGATGACGAGAAAGTCGCCGGACTGCATGAGCATCAGCGCGCGCTCCCAGTGACCCTGGGTCAGGAAGGTGCGGCCGGTGAGACCGCCGACGGCGCGGTTGACGACGTTGACCTTCGCCGGGTCGAAATCGGCGCCGATCTCGTCGCCCCAGCCCCATTGCTCGCCGGCGCCGTCCCCGCGGCCGTTGCGCACGGTCGAGTCGCCGATGAGGAAGACCGAGGGCAGCTTCGGGTCGGCCGGCTCGGGCAGGTTCAGCCAGCCGATGCGGTCGGACTCGACGGCCGCGCCCTTGGCGGACAGCCAGCCGGTGAAGGGGCCCTTGCGGATGCCCTTCAGGCCGGCGACGACCTCCGCCGCTTGGAAATCCGCGCCGAGGGCGGTGAGATGGGTGCGGTCCGGGGCGAAATAGGGCTTGGTCTTCTCCTCCCCCATCGCCTGGTATTGGTCCGCCACCAGCCGGGACAGGTCGATGAACCCGGTCCCCGTCGCGGCGGCCAGCGCGTGGATCCACGGCCGGTACGGGCCGAAGCCGCGCGAGATCTTGCCCCCGCGCCACTCGTTGTGGGTGGTGAGCGAGAGCAGGATGGGGGTCGCGCCTTTGGCCTTGGTCTCGGCGATCATCTTCCGCTCGTACCAACCGAAGGTGTGGACGACCTCGTGTTTCTTGGTGAGTACGTTGTCGATCTCCTGGGTCTCCTCGCCGAGTCCGGGCAGCGAGCCGCGGGCGCGCAGCGGGCGGGTCGAGCCGGGCGGCTCCGCGTTGACGGCGCCCCCATCGTTGGTGCCGAACTGGATCAGCACGCAGTCGCCGGCCTTGACCTCGGCGAGCAGCTGGTCCCACAGCCCCTCGGTGATGAAGGTGCGGCTGCTGCGGCCGCCGCGGGCGCGGTTGGCGATGTTGACCTTGGCCGGATCGAAATAATCCGCGAAGGGGACGCCCCAGCCCTGGATCGGGTTGCCGTTGTTCTTTGCCGCGGTGGAGTCGCCGGCGACGAACACCGTGGGCAGGGCGGGATTCAGCGGCAGGATCGTCGCGGGCGGGTTGGTGGCGAGGTCCGAGGCGGGCGCCGGGGCCGCCGGGGTCTGGGCGTGGACGGCAAGGCAGCAGATGACAGAGGTCAGAATACCGAGGACAGAAGACGGCGGACGGAGGGTGGAGGACGGAGGATGGAGGACGGAATGACGGGATGGGGGGTTCATTAGCACAGGAATTAAGGGACGGCGGTGAGGGTGATTTCGGCGGGAGTGAGGCCGTCGGCCTTGGCGCGGACGGTGATGGGGCCGGTCTGGCCGGGCTTGGTACGGATGATGGCGAGGGCGAGGCCGTTGTAGGCCTTGCGCACGGGCGACTGGAACGACTCAAAGCTCGTCGCGTCGCCGTTGTCGGTCGCGATCACCTCGCCGGGGCCGCTGACCTCGAAGGTGAGCTTGTTTTTCGCGCGCGGGACCATGATACCCGCGGCGTCGGCGACGGTGAGGGTCACGAAGGACAAATCCTGGCCGTCGGCATGTACAGTCGTCCGGTCGGCGGCGAGCTGAAGCTGCGCGGCGGCGCCGGCGGTGCGGCGGACGTCCTCGGCCCATTTCACGCCGTGCCTGTAGGCGACGACCATCAGCTCGCCCGGTGCGTACTTCACGTCGTCCCAGCGGAAACGGTACTCGCCCGGGCCGCGCGCCTTGCGGCCGAGGGACCGGCCGTTGAGGAACAGCTCGGCCTCGTCGCCGGCGGTGTAGGCCATGACCGGGGTCACAAGGCCGACGCGCTCGGGCCACGTCCAGTGCGGCAGGAGGTGGACCATCGGCAGGTCGGCGCGCCAGCGCGACTGGTAGAGATAATAGCGGTCCTTCGGGAAGCCGGCGAGGTCGATGATGCCGAAGTAGCTGCTGCGCGACGGCACGGTGATCCGGCCGAGTTCCTTCAGCTCCTGCGCCATGCGGGCCTGGTCGGCCGGGTCGGAGAAGTTGAGCAGGTTGGTCTGGTCGGCGTTGTAGGGCGTGGGCTCGCCGAGATAGTCGAAGCCCGTCCACACGAACTCGCCGAGGACGCCGGGCGAGCCGTCGAGCCCGCGCCACTCGTTCTCCGGCGGCGTGGCCCAGCGCGGCGCGTACAGATCGTAGCTGCTGACCTGGAAGTCGGCGCGGCCGCTGTCCTTGTTGGCGTCGACCGGGAAGAAATACTCGCCGCGCGAGCTGATGCAGGAGGCGGTCTCGGAGCCCATGATGACGAGCTCCGGGTGCGTGGCCTTGAGCTTCGCGTATTCGGTGGGCTTGTAGTTGTAGCCGACGATGTCGACGACGGTCTGGAAGCCGTTGTAGCCCGATTGCAGATTGTTCAGGCCGGCGACGACCGGGCGGGTGCGGTCCTCCCCCCGGACGATGCCGGCGAGGTGGGCGGCGAGCTTCCAGCCGTCGGTTTCGTACTGCTCGCGGATCTCGTTGCCGATGCTCCACTGGATGACGCTCGGGTGGTTGCGGTCGCGGCGGACCATGGCGGTGAGGTCCTTCTCATGCCAGTCGTCGAACAGGCGGCTGTAATCGTCGCGCCGCTTGCCGATGCGCCAGCAGTCGAAGGCCTCGACCATGACGACGAAGCCCATGCGGTCGCACAGCTCGAGCAGCTCGGGGGCGGGCGGGTTGTGGCTGGTGCGGATGGCGTTGCAGCCCATCGCCTGCAGGATCTCCAGCTGGCGCTCGAGGGCGCGGACGTTGAGGGCCGCGCCGAGGGCGCCGAGATCGTGGTGGTCGCACACGCCGTTGAGCATGACGCGCTCGCCGTTGAGCAGGAAACCGTCGTCGCGGGTGAAGGCGAGGGTGCGGACGCCGAAGGGCGTGGACACGCGGTCGAGCACGGTGTCGCCCTGGGTGACGGTGGTCTCGGCGACATAGCGGTTGCGTTCCTTCAGGCTCCAGAGCCGGGGCGAGGGGAGGATCAGGGTGTGAGCCGTGCACGCGGTGCGGCCCGGCGGGAGCTTGACCGGGCCCGGCTGGCTGCTGACGAGCGGTTCGCCGGTCGCGCGGCCCCCGGCGTCGGCGGCGAACAGCCGGACGCCCACGGTGACATCGGCGGCCGCGGCGGACTTGCTGTCGAGCTCGATGGCGACCGAGACGGTGGCCGAGTCGCGCGAGACGATGGGCGTGGTGACGGTCACGCCCCACTGGGCGACGGCGATTGGGGCGGTCTGGAGCAGCCAGACATTGCGGTAGATGCCGCCGCCCGGATACCAACGGGAGGACTCGCGCGGGTTGTCGAGGCGGATGGCGATGACGTTGTCGGCGCCGGGCTTCAACGCGGCCGTGAGGTCGACGCGCCAGGACGCATAGCCGTAGGGCCAGCCACCCACGAACTGGCCGTTGCACCAGACGAGGGCGTAGGCCATGGCGCCGTCGAGCTCAAGGTAGGTCTGCCGGCCGGCGGCGGTGGCGGGCAGGTTGAATTTCTTCCGGTACCAGCCGACGCCGAACCAGGGCAGCTTGCCGGTGTCGCCCGAGAGTTCCTGCTGGAACGGGCCCTCGATGCCCCAGTCGTGCGGGAGGTTCAACAGGCGCCAGGTGGAGTCGTTGAAGTCGGCGCGCGCATAGGCCGGCAGGCCGCCGGGCGAGCCCTCGGGGCGCGTCCGCCGCACCGCGAGGTAGTGCAGGAGGTCGTCGCCGGTGGGCAGGATCCAGTCCTTGATCCGCTCATAGGTCAATGACTCGCCGACACCGGCGGCGTCGCCCCGGGTGAAACGCCAGTCGGCGTTGAAGGAGACCCGCTCGCGCCCCGGCGAGTCGGCGGCACGGCCGGCGGCCGCGGCCAGGCCGGCGGCGCCAAGGATGAGGAGAAGGGAGCGAACGGCTCTGGATGTCATGGCAAGGGGGTGGGAAGAGGCGCGGGGGTCTGCCCGGCGCCCGCGGGTGAGCAGAAATCCAGCATGGAGCCACGGCGACCTCGCCGTGGCTGAGGCTCCAGGGCCGGATGATCGGCGGAAATCAGCGGAAGGTGCAATAGCCGAGTCAGGGTGCGGCGGGTGCCAGGCCGGCGACGATCCTGACCGGTTGCGAATCGACCTGCAACGTCGCCGGCTTGAGGCCGGCGCGGGTCGCCGTCACGGTGATGGTGCCCGGCGTGAGCGTGGAGCGGATGGCGACGCGGTTGATGCCGCACTCGGTGTCGAGCCAGAGGTTGTTCGTGCTGTCGAGCTTGGCGGCGTTGAACCCGCCGCGCCAGACGACCGGGCCGGTGACGGCAAAATCCACGCGCGCCTCGTCGGTCGGGCAGCGGCGGCCCGCGGCGTCCACCACCTCGAAGTCGATCAGCGCCACGTCACTGCCGTCGGCCTGCAGGCCCGCCGGCTGGGTATGGAGGGTCAGCTTGATCGCGGCCGGTTCACCGGCGGTCTGAAGCTCCTGCTCGGCGACAACCTTGCCGCCAACGGTCGCCACGGCCTTGAGGGTGCCCGGCGCGAAGGCGACGTCGGGGAAGGCGTAGATGAAGCCGGTGTCGAGGCCCGCATTCATCTCGGAGGAGCCCGGTCCGCGTCCGGGAAAGCTGTCGACGAACTTGAACAGCTTCGTCTGCGTGCCGAGGGACCGGCCGTTGAGGAACAGCTCCACCTGGTCGCAGTGCGAGGCGGCCACATACATGGTCTTCCTCGTGCCGGCGGGATAATTCCAGTGCCCGATGATGTGGAGGTCCGGCTGCTCATTCTGCATGACACGGGAGACAAAATAGAGCGACTTGGGGATCCGGACGCCGTCGACCTTGCCGCTGACGCGCAGCACGTAGCTGCCCTGCTGGCGGCCGTCGGCGTCGGAGTCCGCAAAATAGATCGAGCAGTAGGCCGCCCATTTCGAGTGCGCCGGATCGGGGTTGTCGATGCGGTTGCGCACGTAGCTGGCGTAGCGGGTGGCGGCGGCGAGGCAGAAGGTCTCGGAGTTCCAGTGCCAGGTGTCGACCGGGCGGCCGCCGATCATGCCGGTCTTGGGCTTGAAGCCGAAATGCGGCGGGGAGTACTCGTCCCAGACGTTGCGGCCGGCCTCGTCGCGGAAGTCCTCGGTCTCGACCAGCGGTGCCTTGTCGCGGCGGGCGATGCTGTAGCCGCGGAAGATGTCGTCGCCCGCGACCTGGTCGGTCTGCGGCGCCTGGCCGATCATGACGCCGAAATACTCGCTCAGCGGCGTGAGGGCCTTGTTGGCGTCGGCCAGGTCGTTGTCGCGCGTGCCCATGACGCGGCCGCCGTGCGGGTCGAGTTCCTTGCGCAGGGCCACCATCTGCACCATCTGCTCAGGGGTGACGATGGTGTTGCCCGCCTCCCAGAAGAAGGTGCTCGGGCTGTTGCGGTAGTAGATCATGGTGGCGCGCATCACCTCGACGCGCTGGTCCCACTGGCGGCCGGTGACGAGCCGCTCCTTGTCGCCCGCGGGGCAGACCTGGACGATGCCGAGGCGGTCGCAGGCGGCGGAATCGGCGCGCTGCGGCGCCACGTGCATCCAGCGCATGTAATTGCCATGGCTCGCCCGCGCCAGCTGCAGGGTGAAGTCGTGCATCCAGTCGGGATAGGCGCCGCCGAGGCCCGCCCAGTCGTCGGCCGAGCGCATGGCGTAGCCGGTGAGCCAGACGAAGCGGCCATTGAGCCAGACGCCGCCGGTGCCGGCGCCGCCCCGGAACTCGACCGAGCGGAAGCCGGTGGTCGTCTCGCACACGTCGACCACCTTGCCGTTGACGCTGAGCAGGGTGTAGACGCGGTAGAGGTACGGGTCGTTGACATCCCAGAAGCGGGCGCCGGCCAGCGAGCCGGCGGCGGTGAAGACTTCGGACTGGCCCGCGACGAGGTCGGAGGTGTTGCCGTCGAGCTTCGCGCGCACGACGCCGTCGGCGTCGACCACGACGGCCGAGAGCGTGATCGAGGCGTAGTCGCCGGTCTCGTTGACGACCTCGGCCTCGACCTTGAGGTCGGCCGACTTTTTCTTCAGGTCGATCGCCTCAGGGTAGATGTAGATGCCGGAAGTCTTGAGGTTGTTGTAGAGCGGCAGGGTCTGGTAGATCCGGCCCGCGACGACCAGGGTGGCGTCACGGTTGAGTCCGCCGAAGTTGGGGTTGAAGTCCTTGGCGTTCCACTGGAACGCGGTGCCGGTGGCCTCCTCCTTGTAACCTGGGCTGTTGTCCACCTGCACGGCGAGGACGTTGTCCTGGCCGCCGTATTTGACCAGCGCGGTGAGGTCGAGGCCGACGGGCGTGATGCCGTTCTCATACTTGCCGACCGGCTGGCCGTTGAGGAAAAACCGCGCGGCCTGCCGCAGGCCGTCGAACTCGAGGAACACCTTCTGGCCGTCGGTGCCGGCGGGCAGCCTGAAGTGTTTGCGGTACCAGCCGCTGCCCATCATCTTCTCGCTCTGGTCGCCGCCGCTGTGGCTGATGTAGGCGCGGTAGCTGTCGGTCTCGTTCCAGGTGTGCGGCAGGCTGACACCAGCCCAAGCCGTGTCGTCGAACCCCGGCTGCTCGGCGCCCGGTGCGTCGCCGAAGGCGAATTTCCAGCCCGGATTGAAGCTGTAGGTCGCCCGCGGCGAGGCCGGCGGGTGATAGACGGACGGCGCCGCGGCGAGGAGCAGCGGGGCGGCGAGGCCGAGGGTGAGCAGCAGGCAGCGGAGGCGGAGGGAGCGGGACATGGGCGGGTGGGGTTGAAGTCAGTCGGCCTTGGCAACGGCGACGGCGTAGACGTGGCGGACGCCGAACATGTTGCCGGTGAAAATCACCCACTTGTCGTCCGGGGTGATCGAGAGGTTGGGTTCCACGCCGCCCTGGCCGGTGACGTAGTTGTGCTTCGCCATGTTGACGAGCTTCTCGCGCACGACGGTGCCGTCGGGCTGCGGGGTGAAGAGGTTGATCCACATGCCGTCCTTCGCGTAGGCGACCTGGGTCGGGTCGCCGCCGTCGCCGCCGAAGAGCTTGCCGTCCCATGAGACGTTGTAGTGGACGGACCACCAGTCGCGCTCGAGGCGGTAGCGGGTCTCCTTGCCGGTGTCGAGGTTGACGCCCGCGATCCAGAACTGCTCGCTGCGCGGCGTCTGCAGGTCGAACCAGATGGTGCGGCCGTCGTGGCTCCAGAATTCATGCCCGTTGATCTCCATGTCCATCGACCGATGGTGCATGAGGCGCTGGTCGCTGCCGTCGGTGCGGATGGTCCAGGTGCGGTCCACCTCGTGCCAGGTACCCTCGTGGCAATACAGCAGCTCAGCCGGGTCGGTCGGGGAGAACTGCAGGTGGTTGAGCCAGCCGTACTGGTAGCCGACGGTCTTTTGCTCACCGGTCTTGAGGTTGGTGAAGACGAACGCCATCGAGTCGGGGTTGAACACGCGCCGGGACAGGCCGTCCTCCTTCTGCGCGGCGTAGCGCTGCTCGGGGGTGAGGTCCGCGGGTTTCTTGCCCGGGAACATGCGCTGCAGCTGGGGAACGATCGTCCGGGGCGCCGGCTTGGGGGTCCGGCCGCTCGGGTCCTCCTGGACAATGGTGGCGACAGCGAAGGTCTCGTCGGCATTGATCGTCGAGTTGCGGGAGGTGGCGTGCGGCACCTCGCGGATGGCGCCGGTGTCGAGGTTGGCGGCGAACAGCGGGGCCGGCGGCGGCGGGGTGAAGCCGCTGCGGGCGGCCTCGCCCGGAGCCAGCGGGATGCCGGCCGCGCCGGACGGGGCGCCGACGGGCGCGACGGCCGGACGGTTGGCCGGGCGGGGTCCGCGCGGCCGGCCGCGGGTGAAATACACCTCGGGGTTGCGGCGGGCGATCGCCACGGCGGTGGCGTCGGGCACGATGATCCGGGGCTTGCCGGCCGGCGTGCCGATGGCCGCGACATCGACGACGGCGATGCCCGCGGGCGTGTTGAAGATCAGCTTGCCCCCGTCGGCCGTGTAGGTGTTCTGGTGAAAATAAAGCGTGCCGCTGCCCGGCAGTTCGGAGAGCTGGACGACGCGGTGGCCGGTGGCGGGGTCGATCCAGTCGGTCGGCGGCGCGGCGGGGGCTTCGGCGGCGGCGCGCAAGGCCAGCAAACTCAGCAGCAGGGCAATCTTGGGGGGCGTGGACATAAGGATCAAGGGGTGGCGGGGGTGACGGACGGGGCGAGCTCGACGGCGTAGACGTGGGTGACGGCGCGGTGGCCGTCGCCGGGGTTGGTGTCGAAGTTGCCGCTGAAGATGATCCACTTTCCGTCCGGCGTAAAGGTGAGGTTGGGCTCGACGCCCGTGTCCTTGCTGTAGTTGTGCCGGGCCAGGTTCACGAGGCGCTCGGCCTTGAAGTAGCCGACGTCGATCAGGTCCTTTTTGTCGCGGAACGAGCTGCCCTTCACCATCACCGGCCGGAAGAGGTAGATCCACTGGCCGTTGCCGTGGAGGTCGGTGTTGTCGGGGGCGCGCGCGCCGACGCTGCCCGGGCCGCCGCCGTCGCCGGCGAACAGCCGGCCGTCGGGCGAGGCGTTGTAGTGGACCGACCACTCGTGGCGCTGGAGGTTGTACCAGGTGCGGTGGCCGGTCTCCAGGTTGACGCCGGCCAGCCAGAACACGGTGCTGCGCGGGGTCTGCAGGTCGTACCAGACGGTCTTCCCGTCGGCGCTGAAGAACTCGTGGCCCTCGATCTCCATGTTCATCGTGCGCTCGTGGAGGAGGCGGGCGGGCCGGCCGTCGTCGGCGCGGATGGTCCAGGTGCGGTCGTTGAAGTGCCAGGGGCCCTCGTGGCAGAAGAGGATCTGCTGCGGGTCGGTCGGCGAGCACTGCAGGTGGTTGGTCCAGTCGTTCTCGCGGTGGATCACCTTGAAGGCCCCGGTCTTGATGTTGACGGTGTAGATCATCTTCGGCGTACCCGCGGCCCAGCTGGCCTCGAGCGGGCCGCCGCCACCGTCGGGCGGGGGGACGCGCGGGACGGTTTTCCCGTCGGGATCGGCGGCGATGCCGACGAGCAGGGTCTCATCGCAGTTGAGCGCGAGCTGACTGCCGCGCCCCTGCGCCACCGGCGGGAGCTTGGTGACCTCGCGAACGGCCTTGGTGTCGAGGTGCACGGCCATCAGGGACGTCCGCTCGCGGTTGAGGTAATAGGCCTCGCGCGAGTGCCAGGCGACGGCGATCAGGCTGGCTTCAGGCAGGATCAGCTCGATTTTCGGCGGCGAGACGCCGAGCGTTGCGAGATCGACGGTGGCCAGGCCCCCGGCCGCGCGGATGACCAGTTTGTCTCCTTCCGGCGTGTAGCCGTGCTGGTGGAAATACAGGCTGCTCCCGCCGGTATCGGGCGAGAGGCGGATGACGCGATGGCCGGTGTCCGGGTCGATCCAGTCGCGGCGCAAATCCGCGTGGGTGAGCGCGGCCGGGACGAGCAGGAGCAGCGCAAATCTCGCGAAGGGGGGCATGGTGGGGGATGGGTCGGCCCGCCGTGGGCGTTGGGGGGACGACGCGGGGTGACAAATCAGGTTACGCGACCCGAACACATTGGGAGGAGCAGAAAAAACTGACAGTATGAATTGTCCCGCGATTCGCGCGGATCAACGCGGGGCGTCGAGTTCGCGGAGCTTCGTTTCCGCCCGGGCCGCGAGGTCGGCGTGGCCCTGCCGCCGGCCGATTTCCGCGACGCGGCGGTACCACGCCGCGGCGCGGGCGCTTTCGTGCCGGGCCTGGTAGAGTTCGCCCAGTTTCAGGCCCACGGCGAGATAGGTGGGAAGCACGGCGGGCGCGGTCAGGTCGGCGGCGTGCAGTTCCGCGAACAGCTCGTACTGCGCGGCGGCGCGGGCCAGGTCGCCGTCGTTCTCCAGGGCCTCGCCGAGGTAGAGGTGCAGCTCGGTGTCGTGGGGCGCGAGCCGGAGCGCGGCCTCGAAGCGCGCGCGCGATTTCGCCTGGTCCCCGCGGCTGGAGGCGAGCAGGCCGCTGTTGACCAGCACGACCAGGTCGGGCCGGAACAGCTCGGCCATGCGGTCGTAATGGGCGAGCGCGGCGGCGGTGTCGCCGGAGCGGTAGAGCAGTTCCCCCAGCAGATGCTGGGCGGGGGCGTTGCGGGGATTGATGGCGATGACGCGGCGCAGCTCCGCCATCGCGGCGTCGGCCTGGCCCGCGGCGACGAGCCGCTGGGCCCGCTGGAAATAGACGCGCGTGTCCGCGGGATTCAGGCGCTGCGCCTCGGCCAGGGCCGGCGCGCCGGCCGTCTTGAGGGTGAGCCAGAACTGGGTCTGGTCGACCAGTGCGAGCGCGATCAGGGCGGCGCCCAGCCCGTAGCGCAGCCCGCGCGCGGCGGCGGCCGGGCCGAACAGCCAGCCGAGATGCGAGCGGCTGGTGGCCGCGGCGGCGTGGTGCGGCTCGTCCGCCGGCGGGTTGCGGCCCAGCAGCAGCCGGGCGATGCGGCCGTCGCGCAGCCGCCAGATCGCGCCGTCGAGGATGAAGTGGTGCAGGTTGACCAGCGCGGTGAAGATGAAGAAACTCTGCACCAGGTCGTAGCCGAAGACCCGGCTGGCCAGCCACGGGCCGGGGATGAAGAGCGCGATGCCGCCGATGATGAGGATCAGGTAATATTGCCCGAGGCGGAAACCCTGCCCAGGCGGCGGGGGGGCCCCCGGATTGGCCGCCGCCTCCGCCTCGGCCTCGCGCCGGGTGTAATAGGTGGTGATCCACAGGTACTGCGCGCAATGCATGAAGGCGAGGATGCCGGCGCTCGAGTAACTCGGCGGAAACTCCAGGCTCGTGGTCCGGCGCAGGATCTCCGGCAGCAGGAACCAGAGGAACTGCGTGACGAAGAGGGTCAGCGGGCCGGCCAGGGCGCGGAAGCCGACCTGCCGCACCAGCCGGGCATGGCCGTAGACGCCGGCCACGACATAGCTGAGCAGGAAAAACAGCCGGCCCAGGTCCGCCACCGCGACCGGGATGGGCAGGATGACGAGCGACTGCTGGTTGGTGTTGTCCGCGTTGTGCAGCGAGAGGAACCAGATGGCGTACGAGGCGAAGTAGGACCACTTGATGAGCTGGCGGTCGCTGTCCGTCGGCTGGGCCCCGGCGCGGCGGGCCAGCATCATCGCGATGCCATAGTTCTGGCCGGTGTAGTGCCACGGGCTCCACGTCAGGTAGAAGGTCAGCAGCCAGGGAAACAGCGCCGGGGCCAGGTGCACCACGAGCGCGGTCAGGACGATGAACACCGTGACATAGAGTGTGAAGAAGCGGTACTTGTTGAAGTCGCCCGGCGTGCGGTAGGCCCGGTAGACGGTGGCCATGTAGTGCGGCTGGTTGCAGAACACGCCGAGGAAATAGAAGGCGAACGAGACCTCCACGGCGGCCCGCAGACTGAGGAAGTACGTGGCGACGAGCAGCGGCAGCGACCAGGCGCCGCAGCCGACCAGCAGGTCGAGCGCGGGGCTGAAGATCCACGGGCCGGCGGCCGGGCGGGCGGGGACGGCGGGTTTCATCCGGGCGGCCTCAGTCGCCGGGCCGGGCCGGCGCGGGGGCGAGGTGGCCCGCGGCGACGGCGTCGTCGATCATCCGCACCGCGTAGGCCCACAGCGCGGGCGAGCCCTCGGCCACGTGGGCGTTGCGCGCGAGCACGCGGTCCTGGGTGATGCCGTGCTTCTGCCAGGCGTGGCCCTCGGTGAGGCAGTTGAGGAGCATGGGATGAAACCGGTCGCAGGCGCAGGCGAACTTCGCCTCGGGCGTCGTGCGCGCCTCGAACTCGTCCCACAGCGCGCGGAACTCCGCGGCCTGGTCGGGTGGCAGCAGGCCGAAGACGCGCGTCGCGGCCTTCGCCTCGCGCTCGTGCTGGTCGGCCATGTTTTTCGTGTCGTAGGCGAAGGTGTCGCCGGCGTCGATCTCCACCAGGTCGTGGATCAGGACCATCTGGAGGATGCGCAGCACATCGAGCGGCCGGTGGGCGGAGTGCTCGGCCAGCACGACGACCATGAGCGCGAAATGCCAGGAGTGCTCGGCGCTGTTCTCGGCGCGGCGGCTCTGGGTCACGATGGTCTGGCGGAAGACCTCCTTCAGCTTGTCCACTTCGATGAGGAAGGCGATCTGGCGGCGGAGACGTTCGGCGGAGTCGTTCATGGTTGGAGCAAGGGAGTCAGCAGCCGGACCCAGAGGGCGTAGCCGGCGGGTTTCATGTGCAGCCGGTCGTCCCGGTAAAGTTCGGGGCGGGGCTGGCCGTCGGGGCCGAGCATGGCGTGGTAGACGTCGACGAAGGTCCGCCGCGGGTCGCGGGCACAGGCGGCGGCGATGAGGGAGTTGCCGCGCTCGAACTTGTCCCGGAGCGCCCAGCGCAGCGGGCTCGGTTTCATCGCCAGGTAATAGAGGTGCGCGGCCGGCAGGGCGGCGTGCAGCTTCGCGCAGAAGGCGGCGAAGTCGGCGGCGACCGCCTCGGGGGACTTGCCGGCGGCGAGGTCGTTCTCGCCGGCGTAGAGCACGACGGTGCGCGGCTGGTAGGGCTGCACCAGCCGGTCGAAATAATAGACGCTGTCGGCCAGTTCCGAGCCGCCGAAGCCGCGGCCGATCACCGGCCGGCCGGGGAAGTCGGTGGCGAGGGTGGTCCAGAAGCGGATGGACGAGCTGCCGACGAACACGATGCCGTGGGCCGGCGGCGGGTGGGCGGCATCGTCCCGGGTGAGCGCGGCGATCTCGCCGGCCCAGTCGGCGGGCGCGGCCAGGACGGGAGCGGCGAGGAGGCCGGCGGCGAGCAGGGCGAGGGCGGGGCGGAATCGGCGGCGCCGGGCGGGGGAGAGGAGGGGGACATTCACGCGGCGCCCACCCAAGACGCGAAACGCCGGGAGGGCAATGCGGGAGAGATGCGGCCGCGGCCGGGCTTGCGCCGCCCCTGTTTCCGGGTTTTCTCGGGCCATGCCCAACTCCCACCGCCTGATCCTGTTCGCGGCCCTGGCGCCCACGCTCGCGCTCGCCGCCTGGAATTATCCGGCCGCCCGGCCCGGCGACCACACCGACGATTATTTCGGGACCAAGGTCGCCGACCCGTTCCGCTGGATGGAGGACGTCGACTCCGCCGCCACCAAGGCATGGGTCGGGGCGGAGAACAAGGTGACATTCGATTTCCTCGCGAAGATCCCGCAGCGCGAGGCGATCCGGCAGCGCCTGCTCGAGCTTTTCAATTACCCGCGCTTCAGCCTGCCGCAGAAGCAGGGCGGCAGGTATTTCTACACGATGAACACCGGCCTGCAGAACCAGGCGCCGCTGTACGTCAAGGACAGCCTGGCGGCGGAGGGCCGGCTGCTGCTCGACCCGAACACCCTCGCGGCGGACGGCACCGTCGCGCTCAGCGGCTACGAGGCGTCGGAGGACGGGAAGTGGCTCCTCTACGGCACGGCCGCCGCCGGCTCCGACTGGAACGAGTTCCGGGTGCGCGATGTGGCCACGGGCCGCGACACCGCCGACGTCATCAAGTGGGTCAAGTTTTCCGGCCTGAGCTGGACGCATGACAGCCAGGGCTTTTTCTACTCGCGCTTCCCCGAGCCGAAGAAGGAAACGAACGGGACCTTCAGCAACCTCGCGAACCAGACGGTCCGCTACCACCGCCTCGGGACGGCGCAGGAGGCCGACACGCTCGTGTTCGAGTCGCCGGAATTCCCGAAGCGCGGTTGGGGCGCCGGCGTCACCGACGACGGCCGCTACCTGCTCCTCTACGGCAGCGAGGGCACGGATCCACACAACCGGTTGTACTACGTCGACCTGAAGGACCCGCGGCAGCCCGACCTCTCCGGCCCGGTGGTCCGGCTGGTCGGCGTGATCGAGGCGTCCTACAATGTCATCGGCAATCGTGGCACCGTGCTGTACGTCCAGACGGACCTCGACGCCCCGCGCCGCCGGATCATCGCCATCGACCTCGCGGCGCCCGCCAAGGCCAACTGGAAGACCGTCGTGCCCGAGTCGAAGAACGTCATCGAGTCCTCCGGCGTCATCGGCGGCCGGCTGGTCGTGAACTACATGGTCGACGCCCGCACGCAGCTCTCGTTGTTCGCGCTCGACGGGTCGCCGCTCGGGGAGGTGCCGCTGCCCGGCATCGGCACGGTGGCGGCGGTCAGCGGCCGGTACGACGAGGACGAGATGTTCTTCAACTTCACGTCGTTTGTCTTCCCGACGACAAACTACCGCAGCGAGCTCGGGACCGGCAAGGTCGAGGTGTTCCAGGCGCCGAAGGTCGCGTTTGACCCGTCGATCTACGAGACGAAACAGGTCTTCTACGCCTCGAAGGACGGCACACGCATCCCGATGTTCATCACCGCGCGCAAGGGTCTCAAGCTCGACGGCTCCCACCCGACGCTGCTGTATGCCTACGGCGGCTTCAACATCGCCCTGCAGCCGGCCTATTCCAGCACGACGGTGGCGTGGCTCGAGCTCGGCGGCATCTACGCCCAGCCCAACATCCGGGGCGGCGGCGAATATGGCCGCGCCTGGCACGAGGCGGGCATGAAGGAGCACAAGCAGAATGTCTTCGACGACTTTGCGGCCGCCGGCGACTGGCTGGTGGCGGAGCATTACACCGCCCACGACAAGCTCGTCATCAGCGGCGGCTCCAACGGCGGGCTGCTGATCGGCGCCACCATCAACCAGCGCCCCGATCTCGCCCGGGTGGCGCTGCCGGCGGTCGGCGTCATGGACATGCTGCGCTACCACAAATTCACCATCGGCTGGGCGTGGGCCAGCGACTATGGCTCCGCCGACGACCCGGTTGCATTCAAGTACCTGTCCGCCTACTCGCCGGTCCACAACGTCAGGCCCGGGGTCAGGTATCCCGCCGTCCTCATCACGACCGGCGACCACGACGACCGCGTGCATCCGAGCCACTCGTTCAAGTACGCGGCGGCGATGCAGGCGGCGAACCCGGACGCCGAGTTCCCGACCTTCATCCGGATCGAGACCCGGGCCGGCCACGGCGCGGGCAAGCCCATCGCCAAGGTCATCGAGGAGACGGCGGACAAGCTGGCCTTCGCCATCCATTTCACCGGCACGGGGACCGACTGAACCCGGTGGCCGCCCCCGGGGCGGATCCCGCGCGGGCATTTGCATCGCGGGCGGACCTGACTATCTAGAACGGTCATGTCCCGCCTGCACGATTCCCTCCGCCTCGGTGCGCTCACGCTGCCGAACCGCATCATCATGGCGCCGCTCACACGCTGCCGCGCCGGCGCCGGCCGCGTGCCGACTGCCTTGATGCAGGAGTATTACACCCAGCGCGCCTCCGCGGGGCTCATTTTGTCGGAGGCGACCTCCGTCGACCCGATGGGTGTCGGTTATCCCGACACCCCGGGCATCTGGTCGGAGGAGCAGGTGACCGGCTGGAAAAAGATCACGGCGGCGGTCCACGCCGCCGGCGGACGGATGTTCCTGCAGCTCTGGCACGTCGGCCGGGTGTCCGATCCGGTCTACCTCAACGGCGCCCTGCCCGTCGCGCCGAGCGCGATCGCCGCCACCGGCCATGTGAGCCTGCTCCGGCCGCAGAAGCCCTTCGTCACGCCCCGCGCCCTCGAGCTGGCGGAGATCCCCCGCATCGTGTCCGCCTTCCGTCTCGGGGCGGTGAACGCGCTGCGCGCCGGCTTCGACGGGGTCGAGGTGCACGGGGCCAACGGCTACCTGCTCGACCAGTTCCTGCAGGACGGCGCCAACCGGCGCACCGACGCGTACGGCGGGCCGGTCGCGAACCGCGCGCGCCTGGCGCTGGAGGTCGCCGACGCCGTGATCTCGGTCTGGGGGCCCGGTCGCGTCGGCTACCATCTCGCGCCGCGGGGCGGTTCGGGGGGGATCAAGGACAGTGATCCCGCCGCCACCTTCGGTTACCTGGCGGCCGAGCTGGGCCAGCGGCAGATCGCCTTCCTGTGCGCGCGCGAATCGCTGGAAGCGCCGCGGCTCGGGCCGGAACTGAAGCGCGCCTTCGGCGGGGTCTACATCGTCAACGACGGTTTCACGCCCGCGACCGGCCGGGCGGTGCTGGCGGCCGGCGAGGCCGACGCCGTGGCCTGGGGCAAGCTCTTCATCGCCAATCCCGACCTGCCGCGCCGGCTGCAGCTGGACGCGCCGCTGAACGCGCCCGATGCCGCCACCTTCTACGGCGGCACGGAGCGCGGTTACACGGACTATCCGGCGCTGGCGGCCTGAGGCCGCTTGCGCGATGGCAGCCGCGGCTTCCTGCGACCTTCCGCGGGCCGCCCCGCGTCGTAAAACAAAGCGCGGGCGGCGCGCTCAGCGCACCGCCCGCACCCACACAACACCCTGGCTAAAGTGAGGCCGGTCCGGCTCAGGCCGGGGCCAGCTGTGGGGCCGGGGCCTTGCCCAGGCTGGCCTTCGCATCGTCGACCGAGTCGTAGAACTGCCAGTTGCGGGTGTCCTCAAAGCCCTTGCACTCGGTGACGATCTGGTGGTTGCCGACGAGGGCGAACTGCAGGGTGAGTTCGCGGCAGGTCTGCATCGTCTGGAGCAAGAGCTTGATGACGCCCATGTGCAGGGTCTTCACCTGGTGGATGTCGATGACCATGCGGGTGTGGCCGGCGTCGACCGCCTCGGAAAACTTCGGCTTGAGGTAGTTGCCGACCTCGGCGAGCACGGAGGGGGAGCAGTTTTCCGGCAGACGCATGATGAGGAAGCCGGGCTCGAGGGTGAAATAGCGCTGCGACGTGTCGAGGTTCATCGCCTTGGCGATCTTGGCCTCCAGCTCGCTGATCTCGATCGGCTTGGTGATGAGGGCGGAGAAGCCCACGGTCTGGGCCTGCTGCTGCTGGCCGACCTCGGTCTTCACCACGAGGGCGAAGATGGGCGTGTACTTGGTCTTCACGTTCGTGCGCATGATGCGGAAGAGGGTGAAGGCGGCCTCCTCCGGCAGGGAGAGGCTCATCAGCACGAGGTCCGGCGGGGTCTTGGCGCAGTAGTCGAGGGCCTCGCCCTGCGTGCTGACCCCGTGGAATTTCCAGGGCGTGTGCTTCAGGCCCTCCTGGATCTGCGCGACGATCGCGGGCTTGTCCTCGACGATGAGGATGTCGGCGGGATCGAAGATGGACTTGGCCTTGGTCGGCTGCTCGGAGAGCGGCTTGAGGTCGATGACGCGGCCCGCCTTCTCGATGAGGGTGTCCTCCTTGAAGGGCTTCACCAGGTAGTCGCGGACACCGATCTTGGCGATCTTGAGCACGTTGTCGCGGCCGCCCTCGGCGGTGAGCATGATCACGGGGATGGCCTTGAGCTGCGGGTCGGCCTTGAGCTTGGTCAGCATCTCGACGCCGTCCATCACGGGCATCGTGACGTCGAGGAGGATGAGGTCGGGCGCATCCTTGGCGGCGATGGACAGGCCCTCGACGCCGTTGCCGGCCTCGAGGATTTCGCAATCATAAGACTTGAACGCCTTCCGCACAATGATGCGGACGGTCTTGGAATCATCGACGGTGAGAATTTTGTAGCGCATGGAGGGAAGGGAAGGATTATTCGCCGGTCTTGAGCAGGATGTCCGCGACGACCCGGTGCCCGGCGGACGCGTAGACGTAGGTGTGCCGCGTGGCGGAGCTGACGGGCTCGATGGAGAAATTGGAGCCGCGCAGGATGGACGGGATGGTCAGCTTGCAGGGGAAGCCCGCGTCGCAGAGGCCGTTCTTGAAGCCCCCCACCGTCATGTTGGTGAGCTCGCCGATGGCGTCGTTGATGACCTCGTCGCCGGCCTCCTCGAGTTCCTTGTCGGTCATGCCGAGCAGGTGGCAGGTGCAGAGCCGCGCGAAGGGTTCCTCAAGGTACAGATAGATGAGGCCGTTGATGTCGCCGAGGAAGCCCACGGTGCCCACGACGAAGGGGATCATGCCGGAGGCCGGGCCGGGGTGCGGGGCGGACAGGCCGTCAGCCGCCGGTTGCACGACGGCGTCGGCGAGGGACGCTTCCCGGCCCAGCATGGTTTTAAAAACATCGCTGACGGCGCGCGTGATATATTCGCGGACCAGCGGCTCGGTGATTTCAGCGGCGGTAGGCATAGGGCGGGGTGGGATGAGTGGCTGCCACACTATCGGCGCGTTTGCGCACCGACTTTACCCGATTTGCGCACCTGGGCGCCTGATCCGCCGCGGCCGTGATCCGGCGGCGAAAGAGCGTCCCGCCTCCACCCGCTTGAAGCCCGGCCACCGGCTCCCGGTCTCAGGCTTCCGCCGACTCCAGGCCGGCGTCGACCGGGTCGCCGGCCTCGCGGTATTCCTGCAGCTTGTTGCGCAGGGTGCGGATGCTGATGCCGAGCAGGCCGGCGGCCTGGGTGCGGTTGCCCTCGGTCTGGCGCAGGGCGGCGCGGATGGCCTGCTTTTCCAGCTCGGCGATGGTCTGCACGCTGCCGGCGCCGTTGGTGACCGAGACCGCATGCCCGGCCGGGGCGTCCGGCGCGGGGCCGGGGGCGAAGTCGGCGGGGGCATCTTCCGCCACGGCGGCGGGCGCGGGCGCGGCCTCGGGCGGATACTCGCCCGGCAGGCCGAGGGCGGCGGCGGTCACGGGCCGGCCGTTCTCGGTGAGGATCACGGAGCGCTCGATGGTGTTCTGCATCTCGCGCACGTTGCCCGGCCAGCGGTAGCCGTTGAGGGCGGCGCGGGCGGAGTCGGAAAAGCCGTTGACCTTGATGCCGTGCTTGCGCGCGCAACGCCGCAGGAAATGCTCGGCCAGCAGCAGGAGGTCCTCGCCGCGCTCGCGCAGCGGCGGCACGTGCACGGGGAAGACATTCAGCCGGTAATAGAGATCCTGCCGGAATTCGCCCTTCTCCACGTAGCTGAGCAGGTCGCGGTTGGAGGTGGCGAGGAGGCGGACGTTGACCTTGATCGTGCGGTTGCCTCCGACCCGCTCGAACTCGCGCTCCTGCAGCACGCGCAGGAGCTTGGCCTGGAGATTGAGGGGGATCTCGCTGACCTCGTCGAGCAGGAGCGTGCCCTGGTTGGCGAGCTCGAAGCGGCCCTCGCGCCGCTCGGTGGCGCCGGTGAAGGCGCCGCGCTCGTGGCCGAAGAACTCGCTCTCGATGAGGTTCTGGGAGATGGCGGCGCAATTGACCTTGATGAACGGCTGGTTGCGGCGCGGACTGGCGCGATAGAGCTCGCGGGCGATCATCTCCTTGCCCGTGCCGCTCTCACCGGTGATCAGCACGGTGGCGTCGGTCGGGGCCACGCGCTCGATCATCTGGCGCAGGCGCAGCATGGCGGAGCTGCGGCCCACCAGGCCGCCGTCCTCGCCCTCCTCCGGGTTGCTGAGGTAGCGGTTGACCTGCAGCAACTGGCGGTAGGACTGCGCCTTCTTGAGGATGATGTCGATCTGGCTCGGCGAAAATGGCTTCAGGACGTAGTCGAAGGCCCCGGCGCGCATGCAGGCCACGGCGGACTCGATCGTGCCGTAGCCGGTCACCATCACGACCAGCGGGTGCTCCGGCTCCGTGGCCACGCGTTCGAGGAACCGCTGCCCGTCTCCGTCCGGCAGTCGGAGGTCGAGCAGCATGAGGTCGAAGGTGTCCGTCTTCAGCAGGATCTCGGCCTCCGCCAGCGACACGGCGCAGCGCACCGTGCACTTGCGGCGGGTGAAAATTTCGCTCAGGAGGTTGCGGACGACAGCTTCGTCTTCGACTACCAGTACTTTTTCGAGCGAGATGGCCATGCAGGGCGGTGGGGGGTTAGAACCGCTAGACGGCCTCACCGCGCGATACAACCAAAACCTGCGCCCGGAACCGGGCGCCGCCGCGACCAGGCCGGTCGGCAAAAATACGACACCTGATCAAGCCACCACAGGCCGCCCGTTTGCGGGCGCGGATGAAGCGCGAGCAAGCTCGCTGGCCCACAAAACCAATTTGCCGGCACTAGGCGGCGGCCAGGAGTTTCTGCAACTTTCCGAGGACGTCGCCGAGCGGATAGGGCTTCTGGATGAAGCCCGTCGGGCCCGTCCGGGCGAGCGATTCCTCCGCCTCGCGCTGGTAGCGGCCGCTGGAAAGCAGCACCGGCAGGCGCGGGTGCAGCAGGCGCAGGCGGGCGCACATCTCGTTGCCGCTCATGTCGGGCAGCCGGAGGTCGGCGATGACCACGCCGACGCGGCCGGGATTCTCCGCGAGCAGCCGGAGGCCCTCGCCGCCGTTCTGGGCGATCAGGATCCGGGCGCCGAGGCGGCCCAGCCATTTGACCAGCAGTTCGGCGATGAAGGGTTCGTCCTCGACGAGCAGGACGGTCTGGCCGGCCAGGGGGGCGCCGTCGGCCAAAGAAGGGGCGGTCACATGGGGTTTTTTGGTCACGGGTTAATCCCTTCCATCGGTACGCGGGCGGTGCGGGTTTAAGGATTATTGACTAAACCGGCCGCGATTCACGCCGATAGGGTTGGTTGGCTGATTCAACCCCCCTCCCCATGTCCAACCGCCTGCTCTCGCTCCTGACCGAAATCGAACGCGCCCTGATGGCCAACGATGCCGCCCCGGACGGCGGGTCGTGGGACACCATGCGGCTGATCAATTATCACCAGGGCCTGGCCCGGCTCACCCTTGCGGTGAAGTCCCCCGACCATGTCACGAAGACCCGCGGCTCGATCCTGCTGCAGAATTTCACCCTGGCCGACGGCTCGCAATGCCTGAAGGCCAACCTCAGCTGGGCGGAGGCGGAGAACACCACGGTCTACGCGATCTACGCCAAGCCCCAGATCAACTGGGCGCTCGAAGCCAGCCAGATCGCGATCAAGTGGCTCGACGGGCAGCCGGTCGTGCTCGCGGCGTCCGCGCCGGGCGGCGCCCACGCCGACGGCTCCCTGCTGGAAGCGGCCGGCTAGCCGGTTCGCAAAATGCCGGATGGCGGCCGCATTCGGGCTGAGGGTGTTGTTCGCCCGGGCCGCGGGGCGCGAGGGTGGATTCGGGCCTGGAGCAGTGCTGCAATCGTGGCGGCGGCGGCCCGGCCTTGCGCTTCATCCCCACAGGTCGGCGGGCCATTGCAGTGAATGACTCGGGTCTCGCCCCGGGATTTCACTTCCCCGTGACTTGGGCGGGAAATCTGGCCGCCGCGTTCAGACCAATCCCTGCAGCATCGTGGGCAGCCGCTGCAAGGCGTTGGCCAGGTGGGCGCGGGCGAGGGCGGTCTCGCTGCCGTCGGCGCCGTAGAGGATTTTCCAGCCGTCGAGTTTCAGCCAGGAGTCCACCGCGATCGGCTGGACGCGTTCGAAGCCGCCCGAGATGCCGACATGGCGCACCAGCTGGTCGGCGACCTGCACCGCGGCCGCAAACTGCCGGTGGCGCGGCGCCCGGTCGGGCTCGTTGTGATAGAGCACGGCAAACGTGATCTCGTCCGACAGCTGGTGCCGGCCCAGGTAGTACGCGCCGATCCGCGCGTGGTCCCAGCCGATAAGCTCGTGCTCCAGCGCGCAGACCGCGGCCGGGTCCGCCAGCGGCGTGGCCATGATCTGCTGCAGTTCATCCGGGAAGGCATAGGCCATGACGACCTTGCCCACGTTGTGCAGGAGGCCGGCGAGGTAATCGGTGTCGTCATCCACCGCAATGTTGGTGGAAAAGAGGATTTCCCGCGTCAGGGCCGCGGTGCCGATGCTGTGCCGCCACAGCTCGGTCCAGGGCAGGGGCACGCCGCCCGCCGCCCGGGTGTGCAGTGTCTGCATCTCCTCGATGACGGGGGTCGCGGTGGAGAGCTCGCGGATTTGCCGCAGGCCGAGGAAGAAGACCGCTTCCTCGATGTTGCTGATGCGGGTCGAATTGCCGAAATAGACCGAGTTCACCATCCGGAGCAGCCGGGCCGACAGCGACGGGTCGCGCCGGATGATCTCCGCGATCTGCGAGTTCAGGCTTTGCTCGGAGTTGATCAGCTCGCGCAACGCCCGGTTGATGGTCTGGAGCGAGGCCAGTTTCGGGCATGCGTCCAGCCGGCGCTTGATTTCATCGTCGCGGTGGCGGGCGGGTTTCGGTTCCGCCGGGGGCAGGGTGGGGCTGAGCGTTGCTTGCATCAATTTGCGGATCAGGGCGCCCGCCGGGATGGAGGGATCGCTGTCACCTCCTTTCGACCCAAACGTCCGCCGGTTGAGCGCATTTGCGGCTCAAGCCGGGGCCCCGGCGCGCCGATGTGAGCGGGAGTGCGTTTCATCACACAACCTGTCCCGCCGCTGCCCACCGCGGTGCCGCGAGCCGCTGCCTGTCCGCGGTGGTCGGCGCGAAACGTCGCGGACCCGCGCGGCGCCAGACCGGAACATATCTGACATGGCCCCGGCGCAATTCCAGTCCCTGCTCCAGCAGGCCGTGGCCCACCACCGCGCCAGCCGGCTCGACGAGGCCGCGACGATTTATCGCCGGCTCCGGGCCGCGCAGCCGAGGAACTTCGATGCGCTGCACCTCGGCGGCCTTGTCGCGTACCAGCAGGGCCGCCTGCCCGAGGCGCTGGAACTGCTCGGCCGCGCCCACCGGGCCGCGCCGCGCGATGCCGTCTGCGAGATGCGCCTGGCGCTGGCCCTGATCGCCGACCGCCGGCCGGCCGAGGCCGAGAAACACCTGCGGCACGCCGTCAAGGTGAAACCGGATTTTGTCGAGGGCTGGGAGAACCTCGCCTATTGCCTCAAGACGGTGGACCGGCTCGACGAGGCCCTGGCCTGCCATGACCGGGTGGCCGCGCTGCGGCCGGATTACGCCCCGGGCTGGTACAACCACGGCCTGACGCTGAGCTTCATCGGCCGCTATGCCGACGCGCTGGCGTGCCATGAGCGGGCGCTCGCGCTCGACCCGCAATACGCGCTGGCGATCTACGGGCGCGCCCAGGCGCTCCACCAGTCGCACCGGATGCCCGAGGCGGTCGCGGCCTACGACCGCTTCCTCGCGCTCGAGCCGCAGCACCATGAGGCCCGCAGCTACCGGCTCTATGCGCTGCACTCGCTCGACGGCGTCGCGCGCGAACAGCTGTTCGCCGACCACGTGGCCTATGGCCGGAGCGTGGTTTCGCCGCCGGCGCCGGGGCTGCCGAACCCGGCCGACCCGGAGCGCCGGCTGCGGATCGCCTGCCTCTCGCCGGACCTGCGGACGCATTCGGTGGCGTTCTTCCTCGAGCCGCTCCTCGCGCACCTCGACCGCGCGCAGTTCGAGCTCTGCCTGTACCACGATCATTTCCGCGAGGACGCGGTGTCCGCCCGGTTGCGGGCCCTGGCCACGGTCTGGCGCAATTTCGTCGGCCAGCCGGCGGAAGCCGTGGAGGCCGCGATCCGGGCGGACGCGCCCGATGTGCTGGTCGACCTGGCCGGCCACACCGGCATGACCAACCGGCTGCCGCTCTTCGCCCGCCGCCTCGCACCGGTGCAGATCACCTACCTGGGCTATCCCGACACCACCGGTCTGCCGGCGATGGATTATCGCTTCACCGATGCACGGGCGGATCCGCCCGGCGACGCCGATCACTTTGCGACCGAGCGGCTGGTCCGCTTTGCACCCACGGCGTGGGCCTACGCGCCACCGGCTGACGCGCCCGAGCCCGCGATGCCCACGGGCACGGCGAGCGGCTTTGTCACGTTCGGCTGCTTCAACACGCCGGCCAAGATCACCGCGGCCACGCTCACGCTGTGGGCGCGGATCCTGCGGGCCGTGCCGGGATCGCGCCTCTGCCTCAAGGGCGCCGGGCTGGGCGATCCGGCGACGCGCCGCCAGTACGCCACGCAGCTGGGCGGCCTCGGCGTGGCCGCGGAAAACCTCCTTTTCCTGGATCGCACCGCCGGCACGCGCGAGCATCTCGCCTGCTACCACGGCGTGGACATCGCCCTCGACACGACGCCCTACCATGGCACCACCACCACGTGCGAGGCCCTGTGGATGGGCGTGCCCGTGGTCTCCCTGGTCGGCGACCGTCACATGTCCCGCGTCGGCGCCAGCCTCCTGGCGGCGGTGGGTCATCCCGAATGGGCCGCGGCCACGCCCGACAATTATGTGGCCCAGGCCGTGAAACTCGCCGCGGACCCCGAGCGGGTCGCGGCCCTGCGGAACGATCTCCGCGCGGAACTGCGGCGCAGCCCGCTGCTCGACCATGCGGGTCAGGCCGCGCGGTTCGGCGCCGCCGTCCGCGAGTGCTGGCGGTACTGGTGCCGCAGCCAGACGGCCGCACGGCGTGAGGCGCGGCCGCAACCTGACGAGGTTCTCCAGGCGTGAGCCCGCGCTCCCGCGACCTGCCGCCATGCCCGCCTTGATCCAGGAATCCCCCCCCGGTCCACTGCCTGCGCCCGCGCCGGCCTTGCGCCGCGTCCGGCTGTTCGTCTTCTCGCCCTGGGCCGGCCGCCTGCAGGACGGCGCGGAATATTTGCGCACGCTGCCGGCCTGCGACGTGGCGCAGCGCGTGACGGATCCCGCGGATGCCGCCTTGGTGCGGATGGCCCGGCTGGACTGCGACTGGCACGGGGAGAATGTGCGGGCCCTCGGGGTGATGGCGGCGGCCAACCTGGAATTTCTCCCGGTGCAGACGCTCGGCCGGACCGGCCTGGCCGACCTGCTGACGGCGGACCGGCCCGCGGACGAGGAATGGTGGCTCGTGCTGACCGGGCAGCACCCGCAGATGATGGCCGGCATGATCGGCCGCCTGCTCCAGCTCCTGGCCGGCCGGGGCGTGCGCACGCTTTATTATGCCTTTGACGAAGCCAGCCGCACCATGCCCGCCTTTGCGGAGATCGCGCCGCATCTGGCGGTGCTCATCCACGACGAGGAGGCGGTCGTCGGACCGGGCCGCCCGATCCTGCGTCCGGACTGTCGCCTCGTGCACCGGAGCTGGGTCGCCAATCTCGTGCCCTTCGCCGCGCCGTTCAACGAGCAGCCGGAGGAGAAGATCATCTTCCTCGGCTCACGCCTCGGGCTGACCCCGCACCGGCAGCGGCAGATTGATTTCCTGGCCCGGAAATTCCGCGACCGGTTCACCGCCATCTGCGACCACTCGCTGGGGGTGGCGGACAAGGCCGGATTGACCCGCTTCAAGGCCGGCTTCTGCCCGGAGGGGCGGAAGTTCACCCCGGAAGCGATGCGCCACACGCACACCGACCGACCGTTCTGGGCGGGCGCCCTGGGTTTGGTGCCGGTCAGCGAGGACTCGCGGGGCGGTGGCCGCCTCGAGGAGCTGCACCGGGCGGACCTGATTGTGCGCTATCCGCACGCGGACCTGAAGGCGCTCGGCGAGGCCTGCGAGCAGGCGCTCGCGGCCGACACCGCGCATCGCCGCCGGATCTACGGCCATTTCAACCGCCACGAGGTCATCGGGGCAGTCGTCGCCACGGAGTTGAGCGCGGTCGGCGCAGCGCGATAGGCGGAAGCCACCCGGCAGGGGAAGGACATGGGCAAACTCCAGCTCCGGCGGGCGCGGTGCGGGGGGAATATTTTTCCGCCTCCCGCGACCCGTGCGGCGGATCAGGGCAATGTTGTAAAATAAAAATTATTATCGCCCTTGGCCCCAGCAGTTAGCGGTGCATGAAAGTTTCTGGGCCCGCGGTTTGCTAATCACGAGCACCATGCCCACCGACCACATGCCGGCGCCAGCCATCCCGGATTCGCTGCCGCGCCCGCGAGTACTGGAATCCGGAACGCGCGACTGGGTGCAGGGTTCGATGGCCCGGGTGCACGCGGCGTTGGTCGTCCGCCAGTCAGCGCCGCCGACCCGCGCGGAATGGACGGCGCTGCGCGCCTCGCTGGCGGCATCCCGGCCCCTGCTGCCGCTGGGCAATTTTCACCGGCCCCCGGCCCTTTTCTGCCACTAACACGTCCCGCGGCCCTCCGTGACGATCCCATCAACCCCCTTTGCTGCTTCGGCCGGCCCTTTCGCCATCGGCCGCGTCCGCGCGCGCCCGCCGGTGCCGGTGTCCGGACAACGGCGAGGCCACTTCCATCCCACCCCATGAACAAAGCGACCCGACTCAAAAATCTGATCAACAAATCCTGCCTCGATTTCGTCATGGAGGCGCATAACGGCCTTTCGGCCAAGGTCGTCCAGGAAGCCGGCTTCAAGGGGATCTGGGCGAGCGGGCTGACGTTGTCCGCGTCCCTCGGGGTGCGGGACAACAACGAGGCTTCCTGGACCCAGATCCTCGACGTGCTCGAGTTCATGAGCGATGCGACCACCCTCCCGATCCTGTTCGACGGCGACACCGGCTTCGGGAATTTCAACAACGCCCGCATCCTGGTGCGCAAGCTGGAGCAGCGGGAAATCGCGGGCGTCTGCATCGAGGACAAGCAGTTTCCCAAGACGAACTCGTTCCTCGGCAGCGAGCGCCAGCTGCTGGCCGACGTGGACGAGTTCTGCGGCAAGATCAAGGCGATGAAGGATGTCCAGAAGCACGACGACTTCACCGTGGTCGCGCGCGTCGAGGCGTTCATCGCGGGCTGGGGCCTCGAGGAGGTGCTCCGCCGGGCGGAAGCCTACCGCAAGGCCGGGGCCGACGCGGTGCTCATCCACAGCAAGCGGTCCGACTACAACGAAATCGAGCTGTTCATGAAGGAGTGGGGCCAGCGGCTGCCGGTCGTGATCGTGCCGACAAAATATTACTCCGTGCCGACCGCCCGCTACCGCGACACCGGCATCAGCCTGGTGATCTGGGCAAATCACATCATGCGCTCCGCGCTGACGGCCATGCAGAAGACGGCCCGGCAGATTTTTGAGGACGAGTCGCTGATCAACGTGGAAGGCAAGGTCGCGTCGATCACGGAGCTCTTCCGCCTGCAGGGCGCCACGGAACTCGAGGAGGCGGAAAAGAAATATCTCCCCACCTCCGGCAAGAAGGTGAACGCGATCATCCTGGCCGCGGCCCAGGGGGACCTGGGAGAGCTGACCAAGGAGATCCCGAAGGCCCTGCTCCAGGTCGGGGGCACGCCGATCCTCTCCACGCAAATCCACGAATTCAACCACGTGGGGATAAAGGACATCACCGTGGTCCGGGGCTTTGCCAAGAGCAAGGTCAAGTCCGACCGCTTCAAGACCATCGACAACGACGACCACGCCACCACGACGGAGCTGTCGTCCCTCGCCCTGGCCCGGAAGGAAATCCGGGGGGAGACCGTGGTCTGCTACGGGGACATCCTCTTCAAGAACTACATCCTGAACGAGCTCCTGAATGACACGAACGACCTCACCATCATCGTGGACGAGGACTTTGAAACGAACGGGAAATATCATGAGTATGTGCAGACCGACGCCCACCATTCCCGCAAGCAGTTCGCCACCTCCGTGCGGCTGACCAGCATCCAGTCGAACGCCTTCAACCCGCCCGCGCATGGCGAGTTCATCGGCCTGCTCAAGGTCAGCGCCAACGGAGCCGAGCAGCTGAAAGCCGCGCTGGACGTGCTGGGGAAGCGCGAGGACTTCGGCCGGCTGCGCATGAAGGACCTGCTGGCGGAAGTGAGCAAGACCCAGCCCATCGCGGTCAAGTTCATCAAGGGCTCCTGGCTGGACATCAATTCCATCGTGGACCTGCAGAAGGCGGGAAATTTCTAGCATGCTGGCCACGCAACTCTTCGGGGAGGAACTGCAGCGGCGCGGATACGATTTCTACGCCGGGGTGCCGTGCTCGTTCCTGAAGAACCTGATCAACCATGCGATCAACTCCGGCTGCTATGTGGCCGCCGCGAACGAGGGCGATGCGGTCGCGGCTGCGGCCGGGGCCTGGCTCGGCGGCCGGAAAAGTGTCGTCCTGATGCAGAACTCGGGGCTCACGAACGCCACCTCCCCCCTGACTTCCTTGAACGCCATTTTCCGGATCCCGGTCCTCGGTTTCGTCAGCCTGCGCGGGGAGCCGGGCGTGGCCGACGAACCGCAGCACCAACTCATGGGGCGGATCACCACCGGGATGCTGGATCTGATGGAGATCCGCTGGGAATACCTGGCCCCGGATCAGGCGGAGGCGGCGCGCCAGCTGGCGCGCGCCGACGCCGCGGTGGAGCGGGAGGAATCGTTCTTCTTCGTCGTCCGGAAGGACACCTTTGACCAGGTCGGCCTCGGGCCCCGTCCGGTCCCGCCCGCGCCGGCCCGCGGTCAGCGGGGACGCACCCGGGCGGACACCCGTCCGCGGCGGTGCGAGGCGCTGAAGACCATCGTGGCCCAGACCGCCGGGAACACGCTGCGCCTGGCGACCACGGGCTACACGGGCCGGGAACTCTCCACGATCAGCGACTCGGCGCAGAATATTTATCAGGTCGGTTCCATGGGGTGCGTCGGTTCCCTGGGCCTGGGGCTCGCCCTCGCGCGACCGGACAGGGATGTCGTCGTGATCGATGGCGACGGGGCCCTGTTGATGCGGCTGGGCGCCCTGGCCGTCATCGCCCGGCATGCCCCGCCCAACCTGCTGCACCTTGTCCTGGACAATCAGGCCTACGAATCGACCGGCGGCCAGGCCACCGTGTCGGGCGGCGTTGAGCTTGCGGCCCTGGCCGCGGCCGCGGGCTGCCCGCGCGCATGGCATTTGCACGATCTGGCGGACCTGGAGGAGTGCATCCGCGTTTGGAAACAGGAGAAAGGACTGACCTTTGCCTGCCTCAATATTGCCGCCGGCGCGCAGAAGGAGATCGCCCGGCCGGCCTTCACCCCGCCGCAGGTCAAGGAAAGATTCCGGAGGGCGCTTCGTGGGTGACACGAACGGCCACGCCTCCGCCGGGAGCAAGATCACCACCGCGGTCATCCTCGCCGCCGGCCGGGGAACGCGCCTGCGGGGCACACTGGCCGATCTGCCGAAAGGATTTCTGCCGCTCGACGGCGTGCCGATCGTTGAACGATCCATCCGCAAGCTCCTCGAGCACGGTGTGACCCGGATTCTCATCGGGACCGGCCATTTGAGCGAGGCTTACGAACAGCTGGCCGGAACCTACCCTCAGCTCGAATGCGTCCGGAATGACGCCTATGCATCGACCGGCAGCATGCACACCTTGTCCAACCTGCAGGAAAGCCTCGCTGATGACTTTCTCCTGCTCGAATCCGACCTGGTCTACGAACGGCGGGGCTTGGCGACCCTGCTGTCCGACGAACATCGCGATGTCATCCTGGCCAGCGGCCGGACGAACTCCGGCGACGAGGTTTACCTGCAGGTCGATGCGGCGCTCAATCTGGTGAATGTTTCCAAGGACGCCTCCCGGCTCGGCGGAATTCACGGCGAGTTGGTGGGAATCACGAAGCTGTCGGTCGGAACGTACCGTCACCTGTGCGCGGCCACGGCCGGCCGGCCGGGGCTCGACTACGAGCAGGGCCTGGCCGGGATCGCGGACCGGCATCCGGTGTTCGTGCGCAAGGTGGAGGATCTTGCCTGGGGCGAGATTGACGATGAGGCGCACCTGCAGCGCGTCCTCGGCGCCGTTTATCCGGAAATCGTGAAACGCGAGGCCGATGAACATTAGACGCAACATTCTGCTGAATCCCGGTCCGGCCACGACGTCGGACACGGTCAAACGCGCGCTGGTGGTGCCGGACATCTGCCCGCGGGAGCAGGAATTCGGCGCCGTGGTGCGGCAAATCCGGGAGTCGCTGGTCCGGATCGCCGGTGGCGGCGACGATTACACCGCGGTGCTTTTCCCCGGTTCGGGCACCGCCGTCATGGATGCGGTGGTCAACTCCGTCGTGCCGCCGGGCCGGAAACTGGGCGTGGTGGTCAACGGCGCCTACGGCGAGCGCCTGGTCGCGATCGCCCGCGCCTACGGCATTGCCTGCGTCGAGATCGCCTTTCCCTGGGGCGTGCGCGTCGACGTTGAGGCGGTCCGCCATGAGCTCGCCGCGGATCGCGCGATCGCCTGCCTGGCGATGGTCCATCACGAGACCACCACCGGCATGCTCAATCCGCTCGGCGAGGTCGGCCGGATCTGCGCGGATCTCGGCTGCCGCTATATCGTGGACGCCATCTCCAGCCTGGGCGGCCTGCCGCTTGCGGTGGCCGGGGCCCACGTCGATTTTCTCCTCGGCACGTCGAACAAGTGCCTGCAAGGCATGGCCGGCCTCTCCTTCGCGATCTGCCGGCAGACCGCGCTCGAAAGCATCAAGGCCCAGCCGAAGCGGTCGTTCTATCTCGATCTGTATTCGCAATACGCGAGCCTGCAGCACACCGGGCAGTTTCCGTATACGCCGCCGGTGCAGGTTGTCTACGCGCTGCGGCAGGCCATCGCGGAATTCGAGCTCGAAGGCGCCGCCGCCCGGCATGAGCGTTATGCCGGGAGCTACCGGACGCTCAAGGCCGGCCTGCAGGCGCTGGGCTTCCGGCTGTTGCTCGGGGACCGGGACGAGTCCGGCATCCTGCTCACCGTGGTCGAGCCGGACGATGAGCACTACGATTTCAACCGGATGCACGATTGGTTCTACCCACGCGGCTTCACGCTCTATCCCGGCAAACTTTCCGGCGCGCGCACCTTCCGCGTCTCGATCATGGGGGCGATCCACGCCGACGACATCCGCCGCTTCCTGACATTGCTGGCGGAATTCCTCAAGGCGGACGGCCTCCGGGTCGCCTATGCCGGGCGCGCTGCCGCCGTCACCGCCTGAGGCCACAGACCTGTCTCGTCACATGAATCATACGCCAACCAAGCTGGGGATAGGGACGCGGGAACAGACCATCGCCCAGCGGCTGACGGACGGGAAGGTCGAGTACCTGGACTATGATTTCCGGGCGCGCCTCGCCCGGCGCGGCGGGAAACCCTTCGACCTGGCCGTGGCGGAACAGAACCTTCTGACCCTGAAGGCGGTGTTCGACCGGCACGGGATCAAATTCTGGCTGGTTTTTGGCACCTGCCTCGGCGCCGTGCGCGACGGCGGCTTCATTCCGCACGACACGGACACCGACGTCGCCGTGTTTGCGCACGAGAAGGACAAGGTGCTCGCGGCCATGCCCGACTTGATCGCCGCGGGCCTGCTGCCGGTCCGGACAAAACGGCCCGACGACCTCCTCACCTTCATGCGGGAGGACGAATACATCGACATCGGCTTCTTCGGCCGGCACCGCGACGCGGAGAATATTGAGTACTGGTCCTACCAGAACAACCGGGTGTACGGCGACCACTTCGACCAGTTCGAGCCGGTGGCCTTCCTGGGACAGACCTTCCTGGTTCCCCAGCGCCCCGAAGCCTACCTGACGACCTTGTACGGGGCCGGCTGGAAATCCCCGGTCAAAAACCTGCCGGCGAAGGAGCCGCAGAGCCAGCGGGAGTTCCGGCCCTTCTCCGATCTCCTGGTCCTGGCCGACTTCTTCCGGGACATGCCGGGATATGTGGTGCTGAAGCTGTCCGAGCATTTCCCCCATTACCACGACTACAGCGACATAGACATCCTGTGCGCCGACCCGGCGGCGGTCCTGGCCCACATCCAGGAGGTCGGGCGGGCGTACCAGCGCCGGGGCTTCACCCTGAATTTGGACGAGAGCAACGGCCACCTGCACCTGGATTTTCATGCCCCGGGGGCGGAGCGGCTGAACTTCCGCTTCGACCTGCTCAGCGGCCTGGATGTTTACCGGAAGCTTGCGGTCTCGCCGGATTTCGCCCCGGCCATCCTGGCCGGACGCATCAAGACGATCCAGCACGGGGCGGAGGTGTACGTGCCGGCCGTGCCGCACGACCTCGCGCTGCGGTTCCTGGAATTCATCGAGTGGAAGGACGAGCGGCCCGACAAGGTCAAGCACTGGGTGCACATCGAGAAGACCGGCAATTACGCCTTCGTCGACCTCGTCAACCGGTTCACGGACCTCCAGGTCGACCTGACCCGCGAGGCCGGGGCGGTGCAGCTCACCTGGGCCCGGCGGCCGAAGCCGGCCCTGACCCCGGGAATGGCGCCCAACCCGCCGGCGCCCGACGAGGAGCAGCTGAACACCGCGCTGATGCTCTGCAACGACTGTCTCAACCGCCAGGATTTTCCGGCGGCGCGGCAGGCGTTGGACCGGGCGATCGAACTGTCACCGAACAATGCCGGCATCCGGGTTCATCGCGGCCGCCTGGCGCTGTTGCTCAACGACGAGGCCAGGGCGGCGCAGGATTTCGCGGCCGCCCTCCGCCTCGATCCGCGTTGCGCCGCCGCTCACGCCGGGGTGGCGCGGCTGTTTTTCCGCTGCCAGCAACTGCCCGAGGCCGAGCAGGCGGCCGATCGCGCCCTGGGCCTGGACGCCGCGGAGGAGGAAGCCCTGCAGGTGAAGGCCGAGTGCGCCGCCCAACGTGCGGCGCCCCGCGCCGGGGCCACCAATGACTATTATCCGGTCGCCGCGTCGTGCCCGATCCCGGAGGCCGGCGATCTGTACGAGAAATTCTTCAGCCGGCGAACCAACGGGACCTTTGTCGCGTGCGGGCCGGCGCCCGACGGAACTGACAGCCTGACGCAAGTGCTGGCGGACATGGGTTGGAAGGGCTGTCGGGTCGGACCGGACGACTGTCGGGTGCCGGCGGACGGAACCAATCCGCTGCGGCAGGCACTGAGCACGCGGCAGGTTGAACCGGGCTTTGAACTCCTGTGCGTCACCGCCGACAGCGGCGGATGCAGCCTGCTGGCGAGTGCCGAACTGAATTACTGGCGGCCGCAATTGGTGATGCTGGGCCGGTCGGGCGATGATCCGGCCGACGATGCCTATCCGGCGCAATATTTCCAAGAGCACCAGTATCTCCCCGTCCATCAGCACGGCCAGTACTCGGTCTATGCCGCTCGGGAAAAACTGCTGGCCGGCCGGTCGCGCATGGACTGCTTTCTCATCTGGGGGCATGGCATCCCGCACTGGGAGAATATCCTGGACCGCATCCGCGCCCGTTCGGCGCTGGAGATCGTCGCCATCCACCGGCGACCGACCGGGGACATGACGCAGTTTGTGCAGGACCTCTATGCCTGCGACACGGTGCCCTTTGAACATTTGCGCGCCAAGACGCGCTACCTGCTGGCGACGCCGGCCGAGGTGGTGTTCATTCTGGTGCGCAACCACAACACCCAGGAAAAATACTACGGCGAAGGTGCCTTCCGGCACATCCAATGCGCCCTGATCAAGGACGTGAAGGAGGAGGTCCGCAACGCCTGGAACCCGCGGGTCGATGGCCGGCGCAGCGAGGACCATGTCATTCACGCGACCGATTACGAAAGCCAGGTGGTCCACACCCTGAAGGTGCTTGGTCTGCCCCCCCTGACTTCCTACCAGCGTCAGCCGAACCGCGCCTATGATCTGCCCCACCATCTGGCGCCGATCGCCAACTGCCGGGAGGTGGAGCTGCCGCTCGAGCAGATTTATGCCCGGATTCTCGGGCTGGGCATCGTCCCCCTCGATCAAACCCCCCAATACCGGTACGTGGCCGGCGAGCGGGAACCCTACCTGCAATATTTCGCCCGGCACTTTGGCAAGGAGCTGACCGACGATCACAGCGCGGCGGCCTTCGACCGGCTGATCAAGGAATTCGACTACGGCCGGCCGGGCCGGAACGGAAAGCCGAGTCTGCTGGTGGTGAGCCGGCAGCCAGGCGGATATCTTTTGCACGATGGCGTGCACCGGGCGGCGATCCTGAAGCACCGGAATGTTTCCCGGGTGCGGGTGCTCGAGCTTTTGGCCGAGGACGCGAAACCGGAAATGCCGGGGCTGGAGAGGACGACGCCTGATGCCGCCGGCCCGGCCGGCGAAGCTCCAGCCTTCCAGCTCGCGCTCCGGGAGGGGGAGCAGCTTGTGCGCCAGGGTCGCCTCCCCGAGGCCCGGGCCCGGCTGGAGTCGGCGCTCAAGCTGGCGCCGACGCCCGAGTGCGCGGCCCGCGCGGAGGAAATCCTGACGCTCTTGCCCGGCGGCGCCACGTCTGCAAAGGCGGGCGCGCCGGTGGTGGTGAAACTGATGGGCGGCCTGGGTAACCAGATGTTCCAGTACGCCGCCGGCCTGGCACTGGCGCGGAAAAACCAGGCGCCGCTCAGGCTGGACCTCACGTTTCTGCAGGAGCGAACCCCCCGGCCGGACATCACGCCGCGCCAGTACGCGCTGGACATGTTTCCCCTGCACCCCGGGTGCGAACTCATCACGGATGCCGCGGCGGTTCCCGCCGGGTTGAAACGGATCGCGGAAAGGCATTTTCACTACGATCCGGCCGTCACCGAACTTCCCGCGGGGGTTCACCTCGAGGGCTACTGGCAGAGCCCGCGGTACTTCGAGCCCATCGAGACCGAGCTCCGGCAACACTTCACGCTCGCCCCGCAGCTGGGGGCGGCCGCCACGGCCCTGGCGGAGCGGATCAAGGCGACGGAAGCGGTTTGCCTCCATGTGCGCCGCGGAGACATGGTGCACGATGCCCGCACGGCGTCGGTCCACGGCAGTTGCGCCGTGGCATACTACCGCACGGCCTGCGACGTGATCGCCCGGCAGGTTCCCGCCGCGCATTTCTTCATCTTTTCCGACGATCCGCACTGGTGCGAGTCCCAGGACCTGACGCGCGGCCGGACGCACACGGTGGTCAGCGAGGACGGGGCCGCCGGGGATCCGCGGGTCGACCTGTGCCTGATGCGCCTATGCCGGCATTTCATCACGGCCAACAGCACCTTCAGCTGGTGGGCCGCCTTCCTCGGCGGCGCCGCCGGGAAAACGGTGATCGTGCCGGATCCGTGGTTCACCGATCCGTCGATGGACATCTCCGATCTCTTTCCGCAAGACTGGATCCGCCTGAGCCGGAACCCCGGGCCGGTCTTGCCGGACCTCACGCCGGCCCCGGCCGTCTCCGTCATCGTGCCCTGTTACAAGCAGGCGCACTATCTGCCGGAAGCCGTGGCGAGCGTCGTGGGCCAGGCCTTCGCCGACTGGGAGCTGATCGTGGTGAACGACGGAAGCCCGGATGACACCAGCCGCGTGGCGCGCGACCTCATGGCCCGCCATCCCGACCGGCGCATCCGGCTGCTGGAAAAACCCAACGGCGGCCTCGCCGACGCGCGCAATGCCGGCATCCGGGAGGCGCGGGGCAGGCTGATTCTCCCGCTCGATGCGGATGACAAGCTGCATCCGCACATGCTGCAGAAGACGGTGGCCCTCCTCAAGGCGCAGCCCCGGGTCGCCATTGTCTACACCGACCTGGCACGGTTCGGCGCCGTGACCGATGTCGTCGCCCTGCCGGAGTATGATTTCAAGAAACTGGTCCACCAGAACCAGCTGAACTGCTGCTCGCTTTTCCGGCGCGAGGCATGGGCCGCCGTGGGCGGTTACAACCCCAACATGAAGCTCGGCTACGAGGACTGGGACTTCTGGATCGGCTGCGGGGAGAAGGGCTTTTTCGGCCGGCGCCTGCCCGAGCCGCTGTTTTTCTACCGGGTGAAGAACACCAGCATGTTCACCAAGGCGCTGGAGCATCACCAGGCCCTGCACGCGCAGATCATCGCCAACCATCCCCGCCTCTACGACGAGCCGACGCAGCGGCGCGCCGCCGGGATCGTGGCCCAACCCGCCGCCGGGCAGTCGGCGCCGACCGCGTCCGCACCGGCCGATGCCCTCCGGGGCAAGCGGATCCTGGTCTACACCGACGATCCGGGGCAGGGTGGCGCCGCGCACTACAACCACGCGTTGCTGCTGGCCTTGGTGGAGGCGGGCGCGCAGGCGGCCATCGCCCAGCCGCAGGGAGACAGTCCACTGGCCCTGGAACAGGCCAAAAACGGCGTCCAGCATTGCTGGACCGCCTACAATCCCGTGGTGGATTTCGGGCGGTCCTTCGTGGACGAGGATGATGCCCGCAGGATCTTCGAACTGGCCCGGCCCGACCTGGTGTTTTTCAGCGACTGCTGCGCGTTCTCCCACCTCGCGGCCAAGAAGACCGCCCTGGCCCGGGACATTCCGTTCGTCGTCATCTGTCATTCGGAAGCGACCTATCTGGCGGAGCGCTTCGCCCAGTTCCTCCCAATCGTGCAGGCGCAGCTGGCCCGGGCCCGCGCCGTGATCGGCGTCTCGCAAAGCAGCCTCGGCGTGATGCGCCAGCATTTCGGCCTGGCGGCCGACAAGGGTCAGGTGATCTACAACGGCTGCGCGGAGAGCTATTTTGCACCGGTCGATCCGGCGGTGCGAGCCCGGCTGCGGGCGGACCTGCGCCTGCCCGACAACGCGGTCCTGTGCTTCACCGCCGCGCGGCTGGACGCCGGGAAATGCCACCAGCTGCAGCTGGAGGCGATCCGCCGGCTGCGGGACAGCGGCCGCCTGGGCGCGCTGCACTTCGCGTGGGCCGGGGACGGAGACCTGCGCGCGCAGCTGGAGCAGCAGGTGAAGGCGCTTCAGCTGGAAGACCGGGTTCACCTCCTCGGCTATCGCTGGGATGTCCGGGACCTGATGGGCGCCGCGGATATTTTTGTCCTCACCACCCTCTATGAGGCCATGCCGCTTTGCATCCTGGAAGCGATGGCGAGAGGGCTGCCGGTGCTGGCCAGTGCGGTCGGCGGAATCCCGGAGGCGCTTGGCGAGACCGGCATCCTGCTGCCCGATCCCAACCTCGATCCGCAAAAGACCATCGCCGCCCTGTTGGACTCCCTGGTGAGCCTGGCGGCGGCCGCGCCCCGCCGGCAGGCCATGAGAACCGCGGGCAAGGCCCGGGCGCAGGAACTGTTTTCGGCGCGCCGCATGATCCGGGCGACCCTCGACGTGATGCGACGGGCCCTGGCGGACCAGGCCGCTGCCGCGGACGAGTTTTTCGACGTCGACGAGGTCCGGGCTATCGAGCAGCTCTGCACGGCCTACGCCGGCAATCCCGCGGACGCGGCGGTCTCGGGCCAGCTGCAATCCCTGCAGCAGGGCCTCATGAACTTCCTGGTCACCGCCCCGGTCGGACAACTCGAATCCCAGTTCAAAGGCAGCCTCGGCCTCGTGTTTCGAGCCCTGGTCAGGAGCGGCCTGCCATCCGCACCGCCCACCGAAGAAGCCCGCGCCCAGCTCGCGGTGCTGGATGAGGCGCTCGCCGGGCCGCCGGATCCCGCGAAGGGCTTCGATTGCCGGCCGCTGCTGGCCCGCATGCTCCGCGCTCCGGCCCATCGCGGGTCGACGGACATCGCCCCGGAAAAGATCCCCGCGTGGCTGCTCGACGACTATCTCGGCTACGTCCTCACCGCCCCGCAGGTCTTCGTCGCCCCGGGCGAAGCCGAGGATTATCACACCCACCTGCTCTCGTGGGCCCGGACCGTCCAGCAGCGCATCCGCCAAGCCCCCGGCGCGGCCGCGTCGAAGCACCTCGCGACGGTCTTTGCCACCCGGGCGAACTGCATCCCGCTGTATTCCAGCCGGGAAAACCTCCGGGAATTCGCACAGGTGCGCGCGGCGATCCTCGAGTTCGTGCTCGTGAAGAACGGCGCGGCCATCGACGCCAAGCTGCCCCGGCGGCCCAGGCACCGGCCGAGGATCAAGGTCGGCTTCCTCTGCGCGCACTTTGGCGCCCAGACCGAAACGCACGTCACCCTGCCGGCGCTCCAGCTCGACCGGGAAAAATTCGAGGTCTGCCTCTTTCCGGTCGCGGCCAATCCCGGCCCGGTTGAAACGTACTGCCGTTCCTTCGCCGACTCGTTCACGCCCCTGCCGGCGGACATCCACGCCCAGGTGAAACTCATCCGCGCGGCGGCGCTCGATGTGCTGATCATCGGCACGAACATCACCGCCGTCACCAACCAGGTTGCGCTGATCGCCCTGCACCGGCTCGCCCCGGTCCAGCTGGCGACCTACTGCTCGCCGGCCAGCACGGGCCTGCGCCACATCGATGGCTACCTCACCGGCACCCACCTGGACATCCCCGGCCTGCAGGAGCATTTCAGCGAAAAGCTCCGGTTCTGCGAGGGTCCGCCGGGCTGCCTCGACTACACCGTGGAGCGACCGGGCTCAGCCGCGCCGCTCACGCGCGCCGGTCTGGGCCTGGCGGCCGACGAGGTGGTGTTCATCAACGCCGCAGCCTGCTTCAAGATCCTCCCGGAGCTGCAAGAGACCTGGGCGAAGATCCTGCAGGCGGTGCCCAACTCGCGCCTGCTGCTGCTGCCGTTCAACCCGAACTGGGCGAATGAATTTCCGGTGAAGCAGTTCGAGCGCACGCTGGCGGAAGCCTGCGCCCGCCACGGCGTCGGCCGCGACCGCTTCCTCCTGGCCGGCTCGCTGCCCGCGCGGGCCGACGTCAAGGCGCTGGAACGGCTCGCGGACGTCTACCTGGACACCTTCCCCTTCTCCGGCAGCATCTCGGTCATCGATCCGCTCGAGCTCGGCCTCCCGACCGTGGTGGGGGCGGGACCGACGGCCCGGTCGCGCGCCGCGGCGGCTCTCCTGCAGGAACTCGGGCTCCCGGAACTGATCACGCCGGACGAGCCGGCGTACATCGCGCTCGCCGTGAAGCTCGGGACCGATCCGGCCTATCGCCGGCAATGCCACGACCGCATTCTCGCGGCCATGGCGCGGAAGCCCAGGTTCATCAACCCTCCGGCTTATGCCCGGGGGCTGGGCGAGCTGCTGGAGTCGCTCGTCACCGGCAAGAAACGTCCGGCCGAGGCCCTTGCGCTGGCGTAGGCCGGACCGGTCCAGCATTATATTTGGCAATCGTTGAAATTGGCCCGACGCGGCGCGTGGGTTGTCCCGGACAAATTAACCATCGGTGAAGCCATTGGCCGTGGGGCTGCACCTTGGTGCAGCCGTCCCACGAATGTGGAAACCGGCCGCGTGCTTCGGCTGGACCAAGGTCCAGCACTACGATGACCATCGAATGGCTACAGCACTAGTTAAATATCCCGGCTAAACCGCCAATGAATACGCACCCTGGGGTGTGAGCAACGCCGCGAGACCATCCGCCAGCGGCACTTCGGCCGTGAATCCCAGCTCGGCCCGGGCGGCGTCCGGTGCGCCCAGCGAATGGCGGATGTCACCCGCCTTGGGCGAGGCATGCACCACTGCCGGCGCGTCCGGGACCAATCCGTGCAGGACCGCGGCCAACTGGTTGAGCGTGGTGGCGCGACCCGTGCAGATGTTGGCCACGCCGCTTGTCATCTGCGGCGCGGTCGCGGCCAGAACGTTGGCGCGGGCCACGTCCTCCACGGCGATGAAGTCTCGCGTCTGTCCGCCGTCGCCGAAAATGGTCGGGGCCAGGCCGGCGCGCAGCCGGTCGCCGAAGATCGAGATGACCCCGGAGTAGGGGGACTTGGGGTCCTGGCGCGGCCCGTACACGTTGAAGTAGCGCTGGCAGCGGACGGTCAGCCCGAACGCGGCGGCATGGCCGGACAGGATCGCCTCGGAGGCGAGCTTGGCCGCACCATACGGGCTGATCGGGCGCAATCCGGCCTGTTCGATCAGCGGGGACTGCCCGGCGTCGCCATACACGGCCGCCGAGGAGGCGAACACCACGCGCCGCACCCCGTGCCGCCGCGCGGCCTCGGCCACGAGGTGGGTGGCCTGCACATTGAGCCGGAAGTTGAGCGCCGGATCCTGGATGCTCTCCTGCACGCTGACCAGCGCGGCGAGATGGATGATGGCGTCGGGCCTGGTCTCCGCGACGAGCCGGCCCAGCGTGTCGCCGGCCGTGATGTCCGCCTCGACGAAGCGGAAACCGGCGCATGACGCGGCCAGCGCCAGGTTCGACCGCCGGCCCGTCCGGAGATTGTCGATCCCGACGACCCTGTGCCCGGCGGCGAGCAACTGGTCGCAAGTGTGGCTCCCGATGAATCCGGCGGCGCCGGTGACGAGGATGGTCGGCATGGTTGGATCAGCGGGTGCCGGGCCCGGGGGCGGCGCCGGCGCGGAGGGCCAAGGTGGCGAGTTCCTCGAACTCGTTGAGCAGGGACTGCCAGAACGCCCCGTCGCCCTCGATCGGCGGGACGAGGTGCGGCATTAACTTGAGCGCAAAGGCGCCGAAGGCGCGGCCGGTCTCGGCGTCGAGCACCACGGGGAGGAACGCCGTGGCGAGGGCGGCCGGGCCGCCGCGTTCCAGCGCCTGGCGCAGGCCGGGCAGGGCCTGTTGGCCGCGCGCGCCGACCGCCGCGATGCGGGCGAGCGCGGCGCCGGCCGCCGGCTCCGGGTCGGAGCCGGGCAGCGCGGCCAGCCGGGCCTGCTTCGAGCCGGCGGTTGACGCGGGCGAAAATTGGTCGGGATGCACCAGCGTGGTGCCGCGCAGCCGGGCGCCGCGGTCGTTCACGTTGAAAATCCGCACCCCGGTGCGCGCGGCCAGCCGGGCGTCGAGCTCGCGCCAGTCGCCGAGGGCGAAACACGGCACGGTCTCCGCATAATTGCCCGGGACGCGCGGGAGCTGAACCGTGGCATCGTAGTTGGACTTCACGTACAGCGCGGGGTCTGCGTCCTGCTGGTGGCGCCGGGCCTGGTTGGCCTGGTCGACGGCGAGGTCCAGGCCGAAAAGATGGATCGGGTCGCAGCCGAGATGATGGGCGAGCTCGAGCGCGGTGCTGCCGCAGCTCTCGGCGGCCGCGACTCCCGTGCGGGCGATGCCCTGCGCGGCCAGCCAGTCGTCAGTGAGCTGGTGGCCGGAGAGGAATAACCGCCGGTCGGCCGGCAGCGCATCCTGCCAGGCGGGCGGGCTGACGCTGGCGAGCACGACGCGGGCCGGCGCGCAGTCGGCCGGGAGGCATTTCCCGGGGACTTTGGCCGCGTCGGTGGAGACGGCGAAATCGGCCGCGACGCCATGGCGGGCGAGGGCGCGCAGGGCGGAATCGGCGGCGAAGATGACGGCGTGGTCCGCATGCGTGGCGAGCCCGGCGATCGAGACGTCGAGCGAGGGTCCGGCGCCGCAGACGAACGCCGGGAGCCCGCGCAGCGCGCCGGCCCAGGTCGCGGGCAGCCGGTGCCGGGTGTAGGCGGCGGCATTCTGCAAGATATGTTTTTGCCAGGCGAAGCCGTCCTGCTGCCTCGTCAGGCGGGAGCGGCGCGAGCTCTCCAGCTGGGCATGGGCGGCGGTGATGATCTCCTGGTAGACCCCGGCGTTCGGACCGCCGATGGCCGCGGTGATGAAGAAAGAGGGCAGCACGCGCGGGTTGAGCCGGATGAAGCGCTCGAGGACCGGCGTGATCTCGGCCGGGGCCACGCGGCCGGGGCGGCCGATCTGCACCCGGTCGCGGCTCAGCCCGGCCGGCAGGGTTTGGCCGGGGTCGCGGTCGGCCCACCAGAGGACGGCCTGATAGCGCCCGAGGTCGGGTCCGGCCGCGGCGGGCAGGTCGCCAATGAGGAGACAGGTCGTCGCGCCGGGGACGGATTGTTCAAGGAGGAGCCCGGACATGGTGGTTGCTGGTCTGACATCGGCACAAATTGCCGGTGATTTAGCGGCACTCCGCCGGCGGTGGAAAAGCGAAGGCCCCGGCGGTGAGCCGGGGCCTGCTTTCCAACTTTATCTTTGATCGGTCCTGCGGGGAGCAGCACCAGTCTCGGAGCGGGGCCTCCGCTTTTGGCGGCCTTGGTCCGCCTTGTCCGGACCGCCATTTGGCGGCCCGGACTTGGCGAATCAAAACAACCACTAGGGGGACCTGTTAGCCGATCAGTTTGAGCGCCGATTGCGCGCTCTGATTGGCCTGGGCGAGCATCGAGGTGCCGGCCTGGACCAGAATGTTCCAGCGGGCGAGCTGGGTGGATTCTGATGCCACGTCGACGTCCACGATGCGGCTGTTGGCCGCCTCGAGGTTGGCCTTGTTCGTGGTGACCAGCTCGCTGGCAAAGCCGAAGCGGCTCTGCTCCGAACCGTTGTTGGCGCGCATGGTGGCCACGTTCTGGATCGCCGTGGAGACGTTCGCCACGGTGATGTTCGCCAGCGAGCCCGCGCTCGTGCTGGTGATCGTGCCGACACCGCTGCCGGTGCTGGTGAGATCGCGCGCGTTGATGGTCACCTTGGTGGCGCCATCCTCGGTCACCGCGACATCGCCGACCGCGGAAGAGCCGAACAGCGCGACGCCGTTGAACTTTTCCGAGGCGTTGGCGGTCAACTGCGCCTTGAGGGCTTTGAACTCAGCGTCGTAGTTGGCCTTGTCACTGGTGCTCTTGGTGACGTCACCGTAGAGGGTCTTCAGCTCGGAGATGCGCTGGAGAACCTCACCGGACACCTTCAGGGCCCCGTCCTGCGTCTGCAGGAGCGAAACGGCGTTCCCGATGTTGGCGGCCACGGCGCCCTGGCGGACGGCGGCGGCGGACAATTTCATCGAGACAGCCAGACCGCCCGCATCATCGGAGGGGTTGACGATCTTCGAGCCACTGGAGAGCCGGTTGAGGCTCTTCTGCAGCATCGTACTGGAAGCGGCGAGGTTGTTGGAGGCAACCGTTGCCGCGTAGTTGGAGTTAATCACGACTGACATGGTATTTCTTTCCTTGATCTATTGCGACTATCCGTCGTCGCCACGTACCCGGTTGGAACGGCTCCGGATCGCGCCGTCTGCGGCAAGTGCCACAAATTGGTTTCACGCTTGCGGGCGTGAGAAAGGGGGAGGTTAAGGTGCGATTACCATGAAGGGGGGAACGCGGGGCCGGGCCAGGGAGTGGCGCCGGCCCCCGCGGGGGGCACTGCTGCGGACGGCAACGGACCGCTTACTGGAGCAGCTTGAGCGCGGACTGGGCGCTCTGGTTGGCCTGGGCGAGCATCGAGGTGCCGGCCTGCACCAGGATGTTGAACCGCGCGAGCTGCGTCGATTCGGAGGCCACGTCGACGTCGACGATGCGGCTGGTGGCCGCCTCGAGGTTCGCCTTGTTCGTGGTCACCAGTTCGCTGGCGAAGCCGAAGCGGCTCTGCTCCGAGCCGTTGTTGGCGCGGAAGGTGGCGACGTTCTGGATCGCCGTGGTGACGTCCGACACATTGACGTTGGCCAGCGACTGGACGCCGGTGGCCGTGAGCATGCCGACGCCGGAGCTGGTGCTGGTGAGGTCGCGGGCGGCGATGGTCACCTTGGTGGTGCCGTCCTCGGTCACGCCGACGTCGCCGATGTTGGACGAGCCGAACAGCGCGACGCCGTTGAACTTCTCGCTCGCGTTCGACGTGAGCTGGGCCTTGAGGGCGAGGAACTCGGCGTCATAGTTGGCCTTGTCGCTGGTGCTCTTGGTGACGTCACCATAGAGGGTCTTCAGTTCGCTGATGCGCTGAAGCACTTCCCCGGTGACCTTCATGGCCCCGTCCTGCGACTGGAGGAGCGAGACCGCGTTGCCGATGTTGGCCGCGACGGCGCCCTGGCGGACGGCGGCGGCGGACAGTTTCATCGAGACGGCGAGACCGCCCGCATCATCCGCGGGGCTGACGATTTTCGAACCGCTGGAGAGCCGGTTGAGGCTCTTCTGCAGCATATTGCTGGAGGCGGCGAGGTTGTTCGAGGCCACCGTGGCCGCGTAGTTGGTATTGATTACGACTGACATTGGGATCTTCCTTGATTTTGGCAGCGACGTCCGGGTCGCAACTCGTCCCGAGTGATTGGCTTCGGGCCGCCGGCCGGTAACACATGTTTCCGACTTGACCCACTATCGTCGCGGTCGCGGACAAACTTTATGCCAACTTCGAAATAATCACCGCGGCCGGGAGCTTCTCACTCGGGAAACGCCCGTGGAATATTTTTCGCGCCGCATCAGGCGCGGATCATTTCCGGCGCAGGTGCGGCTTTTCCCGGCGGGTCAAATGCCGGGAAGCTTGCGCCGGCTCGGATGCGGACCTGGGAGAGCGAGCTTGCTCGCGACTCGGGCGAACCAGGACGAGACTTCGAAATGACCGATTTGGCCAATGAAGCCACGGTAGGCAGCCCGCTTGCGGGCGCGGAAGAAGCGCGGGCCCCTCGACTTGCTCGGGGTCCTGCGCCATGTCGAACGGACAAGCTCGCTGGCCCACAAAGCCAATTTGAAGACATGCCCGAATACAACTCCGGCGGGAGAATCCATCTTGCTTGGGAAATTGTTCCTGCGTGTGGGCCGGGTGCCCTCACCCGGCGGGCTTCAGGTTTCGCCGCCATGGCCTCGCGGGGGAGGGCACGCGCCCACAACCGGGTGGGATCAGGGTCGCAGTATTCCGGTGGCTGGCCACGGGCCCGACGGTCCGCTTTGAGTTGGCTAACCGGATGGTGGGCAAGAGCCCGGACAGGCGGGGGCGGATCGATTTAGGGCTAAACCCGGCTCCGGAATGTGCCGATACTAACCCCGGCATCGTTGCCGCTAAACTATGGCTGTTGATCTTTCATTCTCAGGACTCGCTTCGGGCTTCGACTGGAAATCTTTTGTGAACAGCGTCATGGCGACCGAGAACGCCCCGATCGACGCGATCAAGGCCCAGCAGAAAACCAACACCGACCAGAGCACCGCGCTCGCCAGCCTGCAGAGCCTGATCACGACCCTGCAGGGTGCCTCGACCGCGCTGGGTTCGCCCGACCTTTTCGGCGGCCGGCAGGTCAGTTCCGCCACGCCGAATTCCGCCTGGACGCCGCAGGCGGCCACCAACACGCCCATGGGCAGCTACACCCTGCAGGTGACGAAACTGGCCACCGCGGCCAGCATCACGGGGGCGCCGACCCGGAGCAACACGATGAATGCGACCGATTCCGTCGCGGGCCTGACCGTCGCCACGCTGCCGATCGCCACCCCGGTCACCGCCGGCACGTTCACCGTCAACGGCCAGAAGATCACGGTCGCCACCACCGACACCCTCGACCAGGTGTTCGCCGCCATCACCGCCGCCACCACCGCGGCCGGCAGCCCCGTGACGGCCCAGTACGACCACACGACGGACCAGGTCACGCTCACCGGCACGGGCGAAATCATCCTCGGGGCGGCCAACGACACCAGCAATTTTCTCTCCGCCTTCAAGCTGGCGAACAACGGCACGACCGACCCGGTGACCAGTGCCGGCACCCTCGGCGTGCTGAATCCCTTCGCCACCATCGCCAACGCCCGGCTGCAGGTGCCCATCACCGCCGTCGACGCGTCGGGCAACGGCACCTTCAACATCAACGGCGTCACGATCAGCTACAACGTCAACAACGACGCGCTCGGCGCCGTGATCACCCGCATCAACCAGTCCGGCGCCGGGGTCACCGCGGCCTATGACCCGAGCGGCGACCGCTTCACGCTGACCAACAACGCCACCGGCGACATGGGCATCAACGCCACGGAGGCCGCCGGCGGCCTGCTCGGCGCGCTCGGCCTGACCACCGGCACCGGCGCCACCCTCGGGCGCGGCACCAACGCCCAGTTCACCGTCAACGGCGGCCCGACCCGCTCGAGCACCACCAACGCGCTCTCCGCCGCCGCCCTCGGGGTGCCCGGCCTCGGGGTGACCGTGAATTCCCTCGACACCCAGACCCTGGCGGTCAGCGGCAACACGGGGGCGATGAGCACCGCCGTCTCGAACTTCATCACGGCCTACAACGACGTGCAGTCATTCATCGACACCAACACCGCCATCACCAACACCAGCGGCACTGTCACCACCTCCGTCCTCTCGTCCAACCGCGAGGTGCAGGACTGGGGCACCACCCTGCGGTCCAAGGTGTTCAGCGCCGTCCCCGGCCTCACCGGCTCCATCAAGCAGCTGAGCGACCTTGGCATCGACTTCACCTCGGGCACGAGCCAGCTGAGCATTGTGGACGACACCAAGCTCACCGCCGCGCTGACCAACGCCCCGAGCGATGTCGCCGCGTACTTCCAGACCCCGTACACCGGGATATTCGCCCGGTTCGCGGACTACACCTCGACGCTGCTGACGCAGGACGCGCAGCAGCAGACCACCCTGACCAAGACCAACAGCGACCTCGACACCCAGATCGCCAACATCCAGCGCCAGCTGGACCAGCAGCGGGCCACGCTCACCGCCAGCTTCGTCGCGATGGAATCCGCCCAGTCGCAGATCCAGACCCAGCAGCAGGCGCTGAACAGCGCCTTCGGCACCGGCAGCTCCTCCTCGAGCAGCTCCAGCACCAGCGCCACCCCCAAGCTCAACTCCGCATGAGATCCTTCCCCTTTGCCGGCGCCGCTTCCTCCCTGTTGCTGGGCGCTGCACTGCTGGCGGGCGCCGGCTGCCAGTCCTTCCGCGAGGACGCCAAGGACCGCGCCCTCGACCGGAAATATTTCGTCCCCACGAACTATACCGGCGAGGCGCAGCTGCCCGGCATCGTGCGCCGGGTGCTCCTCCTGCCGGTGTGCGGCGGCAATGTCGCCCCGCCCGAGACCACCGAGACGATCGAGGAGGTCTTCGCCACCGAGCTCCAGCAGCAGCTCCGCTTCGAGGTCGTGCGGCTGTCCCGCACGGAATGCCTGCGGCGTTTCGGCGCGCCCGAATTCTCCTCGGCGGCGGCGCTGCCCCACGATTTTCTCGCGGAGCTCGGCCGCGACTACGGCGCCGACGCGGTCCTGTTCGTCGACCTGACCGCCTACCGGGCCTACCGGCCGCTGGCCCTGGGCGTGCGGGCCAAGCTGGCCACGGTGGAACAGACCCGGCTGCTGTGGTCGTTCGACCAGATCTTCTCGGCCGACGATCCCGCCGTCAGCAACAGCGTCCGCCGGTACTACGGGACCAGCGACACCTCCGGCATCCCCTACGACCCGGGGTACGGGGCGCTGCAAAGTCCCGGCAAGTTCGCGGCCTATGTCGCGGCGGCCACCTTCAAGACCCTCCCGGCGCGGTGAGCCCATGAGCAATTTTACTCAAGTCCGGCCCGGCCGCGCCGATCACTCTCATATTCAACCAACGGCGTTCCGTGTATCCCAGACTCCTGTCAGCGGCTGACCGTTCATCAGACCTGAACCCATGATACATTCCGCTTCATCCTCCTCGTCTTCCGCCCGCAACGATGCCATCGCGGCGGCCGCCGGCAGCCAGGCCTCCAAGTCCGCCCGCACTTCCGGCGACCAGATCCACATCGACAAGGCCGCCTTGGTGCGCACCAGCCTCCAGCAGGTGCCCGAGATCCGCCCGGAAGTGGTCGCGCGCGCGCGCGCCCTCGCCGCCGATCCCGCCTACCCCTCGGATGCCATCATCCGGCAGGTCAGCTCGGCCATCGTCAATTCTCCCGACCTGTCCGAAGACGCTTCTTGAGCACCCCCATGCTCACCCAAGGCTACGCCAGGATCTATCGGGCCAACGCCGTGCTCACGGCCAGTCCGGGCCAGCTCGTGCTGATGCTCTACGACGGGGCCCTGCGGGCCCTGGCCCTGACGCGCGAGGCCTTCCAGCGCCCGGATTCCGACGTCGCGCGTCTCCAGGTCATCAACCACCAGCTCCTGAAGGCCCAGGCGATCCTCTCCGAATTGCAGGGCGGCCTGAATTACGAGGCGGGTGGGGAAGTGGCGCACAATCTCAACCGCGTCTACGACTATTACAAACGCCGCCTCTTCGAGGCCAACCTGCGCAAGCAGGCCGCACCGGTCGCCGAGGTTGAGCAATTGCTCGGCGAGGTCCGCGGCGCCTGGGCCGAGATGCTCGCCAAACAATCCGGCTCCGTCCCCGCCACCGAGCCGGTGCGCGGCGCCGCCTGAGCCATGGAAGCCCCGGCCCTCACCGCCGCCCGCCTGCTGCGCGCGCTCGAGGAACTGGTCGCCCAGGAGGGCATGTATCTCCGCGGCGGCTATTACGACATCGCGGCGGAGACCCGGCAACGGGCCGAACCCCTCGTGCAGCAGCTGGTCGCCCTGGCCGATCTCCCGGGTGTGCGCGAGCTGGCGCCGCAGGTGGCCGGATTGCAGGAGCGCAGCGCGCAGCACGCCGCGTTTCTTCAGGAAAAGCTCGTGGCGCTCGGCGCCGAGATCCGGCGCGCCGACCAGGCCCGCTACCAGACAGCCCAGCTGGCCCCGGCCTACGCCCACGCGGCGGACGCCGTCCCGCGCTTCCAGGCCGCCGGCTGATCACCCGGCGCGGCGGTCCGTGACGCCGTGCGCAACGGTACGCCGAGCGGGTTAAAGTCCGGCCCGGCGCAACCGATCATCTTGAACATGTCCTATCATCCCGGCTCGCCGCTCGAGGCGACGCTCCCGCCCTCTTCCTTTGATGCCTTGCTCGGCCCCTGGACGCACAGTGCCGACCCCGCCTTCTGCCTCGATCCGGAGGGCCGGCTGCTCGCCGTCAACCACGCCTTCGCGGGCAAGTTCGGCCGCGCCGCCGCCGGGTGGCCCGGCACGCCCCTGCGCGAGATCGTGCACGCCGACGACCATCCCACCCTCGCCACCGTCGGGGCGGAACTGGCCCACCCGCCGCACCGCGCCCTGCGCGAGCTGCGCTGCGACACGCCCCAGGGCTCGCGCTGGCTCGCCTGGGAGCACACGCCCCTGCGCGACGACCAGGGCCGGATCTTCGGCCTCCGCGCCGTCGGGCGCGACATCACCAAGCTGCGTCTCGCCGAGGCCCAGTACCTGAAGCTCTCGTCCGCCGTCGAGCAGTCGCCCGTGGCCATCATCATCACCGACGCCCAGGGCCGCGTGCAATACGTCAACCCGAAATACACCGAGGCCTCCGGCCGCACGCTCGAGGACATCCTTGACCAGAACACCAGCGTCCTGCGCGACGGCCACCCGGACGAGGCCTCGTACCGGCTCATGCTCTCGACCGTCCACGCCCGCCGCGAATGGCGCGGCGAACTGGTGAGCCACCGGGCCAACGGCGGCCAGGTCTGGGAATCCGTGCAGGTCACGAGTCTGCGCAACCCCGCCGGCGAGATCACCAACCTCCTCTGCCTGCGGGAGGACATCACCGAGCGCAAGCGCCTCGAGCAGGAGCTGCGGCAGTCGCAGAAGATGGAGAGTCTCGGCACGCTGGCCGGCGGCATCGCCCACGATTTCAACAACCTCCTCGCGATCATCAACGGCTACGCGGATTTCTGCCTGAATCACAGCTCGGACCCCGCGCAGGCCCGCAAGAGCCTGCAGGAGATCCACCGCGCCGCGCAGCGGGCCAGCGGCCTGGTGCGGCAGATCCTCACCTTCAGCCGCAAGAACGAGGTGCATTACGCGCCGTTCGACCTCAACCACCAGGTGCGCGAGCTCGTCGCCCTGCTGGCGGAGACCTTCCCGCGCACCGTTTCCTTCGAGGTCCGCCTGGCGGACAAGTTTCCGCCGCTCCTCGCCGACCAGAGCCAGGTGCAGCAGATCCTCCTCAACCTCTGCGTCAACGCGCGCGACGCCATGCCGCAGGGCGGCACCATCACCGTCACCACGCAGGTGCGCAGCGGCGCCGAGTTTCCCGGCGTCATGGGCGCCGACCCGCGCAAGACCTACGCCTGCCTCCGCGTCGCCGACACGGGCACCGGCATGACGCCCGAGGTGCGCGCGCGCCTGTTCGAGCCGTTTTTCACCACCAAGCCCGGCAGCTCGGGCACGGGCCTGGGCCTCGCGGTGGTCTACGGGGTGGTCACCAGCCACAAGGGTTTCATCGAGGTCGAGAGCACCCAGGGCGCGGGCAGCGCGTTCATCGCCGGGCTCCCGCTGGGCGAGGAGGCGGTCATCGTGCCCGCACTGGCGGTCGGCGGGGATTTTCCCGCCGGCACCGAGACGGTGCTGGTCGTCGACGACGAGGTCTCGCTGCGCCGCCTGCTCGAGGCCACGCTGACGGCCAAGGGCTACAAGGTCATCACCGCTGCCAACGGTCTTGAGGCGATCGACTATCTCAGCCGCCCGGACCGGGCGCTCGACGCCGTCCTGCTCGACCTGAACATGCCCGGCGCCAACGGCATCGATGTCTTCAAGGTGATCCGCATCGGCCGGCCCGACGTCCGCGTGCTCATCCTGAGCGGCAACCTGAACGCCGATACCCGCGCCGAGCTGCAGACGCTCGGCCAGGGCGATTTCATCCAGAAGCCCTACGCCCTCGACGACGTCGGTCGCCGCCTCCGGACGCTGCTCGACCGCGTGCCGGGCTAGTCTTCAATTCCTGTATCGGTAGGCCAGTGAGCTTGCTCACGCCCAAACGGCGCCCGCCAGCGGTCTATTGAGGATCGCACAATAGGCTGAAGTCGAGAAACGGAGGCGTAGCGAATACCCCACACACCCCGCCCTGCCGGGCACCATCCTTCGCCAAGGCTTCCGCCTTCGCCGAGGCTATGGCGGACAAGACGGACGGCGGGCCCCTCTCCAGAGGGGATTTCCGCACGGGTTGGTTTGGGTCCCCTCTGGAGAGGGGTGGCGCGATTGCGCCGGGGTGTGTCAGGCTGATACGCGAGTTTCAATATCCTGCCACCGGACAAGCCCGCCCAAACACAATTGTTGAAAGCCGCCCGCCGGCCGTGCTTGGATCCCGCGATGCCTTCAAAAACAAGCCGTCCCCGCCGTCCCGGATCAAGCATGCAAGCCCGCCAGCGCGCGGTCGCCCGGTTTGTCCGGCGCCACGGCCTCGAGACGGACGTGGCGCACCGCTTGCTCGACGTTGTGTCCGAGCTGGGAGAGGTGGCGAAGGAGGTCCTGAAAGGCTCCGCCTACGGATCGGCCGGGTTCACCGCGCCGAAAGCATGGCAGGACGAGCTGGGTGACGTGGTGTTTTCCCTCATGTGCGTCGCGAACACGACCGGGGTTGACCTGGACGAGGCGTTGCAGGGCGCCTTGGCGAAATACCGGCGCCGCCTCAGTCAGACCGGCGCCGCCAGCTCGTCCGGCAAGAGCCACACCTGACCTGCTATCCGGCAGGGCGAGTCGTCCCGACGAGCCGTTCCCCCGTAGGGCCGGTGCTTGCTTCGCGCCGTCGCGCCGCGGGGTCATTCTGTTGCAGGCTCCTACACGAGACACATTCCTTGGAGCCGCCCCATCATCCCCGCATGACATGGCCACAAAAAGCACAAGAAGCACAAAAATCCACAACCCCTCATCGCTTTCAGTCCTCCGCCCTACGTTGTCCGTCCACAGTCCTCCATTCTCTGGCTCGCCGCTCCCAGCTCTACGCTATCGATCCAACGGGTCTGCCCTGAGGAGACCTCCTCACCGCCGGATACGTCGATGGTTCCGCTCGCTACCTGAATTTCTCCGGAGCGGCTATCTTCTGGGATGCAGACGATACGGCGATCAAAGCGATGTGTCAGGCACTGCTCGATTCTACCATCCCTGCGAGCGGTCGTGCGAAGCCTCGCACGGGTTTATCGCTACCCAATGGGATGTGCAGGTGACGATGTTCACACGCTCAGGACCGTTCGTTATCTTTTCTCCGCCCGATTCAGTCATTGGCCCGGGAGCGGCGCTGATGATGGAGCTCATGAAGCGCGCGAAAGAGAAGAAGGAATAGTTTCAGGTCTGAAGTGCAACGCAACGGAAGCGCGGATGGCGGAAGGTAGACGACCATTCCTGTGAGCAGCCGATGGGACAGGCAACACGGGGCAGGTTTTAAGCATTAATATTTAACCTAACCCGGCGAGCTGTCATGCATCAGCCATGGCGCGGAAGCCGGGGGATACGAAGGGGTCATGCTGGGCGTTGATCCTGGCAGAGGATGGCACCGCGATCAGCAACCGTCACAGCGAAGCGTCAAAATGTTTGCGAAAGAGTTCCGCGCAGCGCTTCTCGCCTGCTTCGGTCAGCACGACCGATTTGGCTTTTCCGACCGGATCGAGGATCATCCCTTTTTGATGGAGCCGGCCCAGCGCATCCCAGTCGTGTCCTTTCCAGGCGCGGCCGTCTCCGTGGAGGGTAAGAAAGAGCAGCGCGAGCACCATCTCGTCGACTTTGTCTTTGTCGTAGTCCATCGATGCATGTTGACCCCGGCGTCTGCAGAATCAATCCCGACTGCGCCCCGGCGCGCATGATCTGGTTGCGCGGAAACTTCAGGCAACCGGCGGGCCGGCCCGGCCGCGGGCTCAGGCCGCGAGTTGGAAGCTGAGGTTGGCCAGCGGGGTCTTCATGCTGACCGTGCCCGTGCCGACATCGAGGTGCAGGGTGCGGTTGATCGAGCCGCCGATGTCCTGGTGGCACACGCTCAGGCCGTTCTTGCCGAGGAAATCCAGGGTCGCGGCGGAGTTGCGCTCGCCGATCTTGAAGGGGTCGGAGCCGCTGAGCATGCCGGCGCCGCCGGCGACGAGGATGCGGACGCGGCCGCGCTCGGCCTTCAGGCCGCCCATGGCGCGGAAGAGCAGGGGCAGGCCGGTGTTGGCGAACATGGCGGGCTGCTTCGCGGCCTTGTCGGGCGAGATGGTGGAGTCGGGCAGCATGAGGTGGAGGATGCCGCCGACCTTGCTCACCGAGTCATAGGCGATGACGCCGATGCAGGAGCCGAGCGCGTAGGTGCTCAGGATCACCTGGACGTTGTTGGACACGGCCATGTCCCCGACGCCGATGATGACGCGCTGGGTGAAGAGGGAGCCGACGGTCGGTGAGCCCATGGTCAAGGACCGCGCGGCGCCAGCAGGCGCAACGCCGGAGGATTGGTGGAGAAAGGCATGAAGGTGACCCCCGGACAGGCAGCCGCCGGGGCTAGGTTAATTAACGGCTGCCGCGGGCGAATATTAAGCGGTTCCGGCCGGAAACGTCTTCGGTCCTACAAGTAAACCAGCAGCCGCTGCTGGATGGGGGTGACTTGGTTGTGGCTGCGGATCTTGGCGATGGTGGCCGGGCCGAGTTCCTGGCCCTCGCCGATGAGGAGCAGGCCGTGCGGGCTGTAGATGCCGCTGGCCAGGATCATGCCGGGCTCGAGTTCCTCGAGCATGATCTCGCGCACCTGGCGGGGCAGCCGGGCGAGCTGCGTGACCTTGAGGAAAAGCCGCACCGCCTCCGGGTCGTAGGCCTGGCCGGAGCCGGCGAGGATGGCGTCGAGCGCGGCCTGCTTGGGCAGGCCGGATTCGACGAAGTCCACCGCGACGGCGAGGCAGCGGGCGGTCCACGGGATGTTCTTGCCCGCGAGGCCGTCGGGATAGCCGCGGCCGTCGAAGCGCTCATGGTGGGCGCGGATGGTCTCGCCCAGGGCGGGCCGGCTGTCGACGTAGGTGGCGAGGGTCTGGGAGAAGACCGGGTGGTTGCTCAGCATCGCGCGCTCGCGCTCGCTCAGCCGCTCCGGGTGGGTGCGGAAGGCGCGGAACAGCTCGCGCGGGATGCCGATGAGGCCGAGGTCGCAGAGCAGCGGGGCCGAGCGCAGCACATGGCGCTCGTGGTCGTCGAAATGGTCCGTCTCCGCCATGCGCGCGCAGATCTCGACGAGGGTCTTGGCCTGCCCGCCGAGCACGGGGTCGAAGGTGGTGAGGATGCGGCGGCAGAGCTCGAGGGAATGCTCGTAGGAGGTGGCCAGCTCGCGGTTGAGGGTGTCGAGCTGCTGGCGCTGCTGCTCCAGGTCGCTGACCCTGGCCTCGAGCGCGGTGTTGGCGACCGTCAGCTCGGTGTTGAGGCGCAGGGCCTCGGCCTGGAGCTCGTGGTTGTGGGTGATGAGCTCGTGGCGGTTGATGGCGTTGCGGACGGTGGCGGTCAGCTCCTCCCGCAGCCAGGGCTTGGCGATGAAGCGGAAGATCTCCCCCTTGTTGATCGAGTCGACCAGGGTGGGCAGCGAAAGCACCGCGGTGATGAGGATGCGCGAGGTGTGGGGCCGGATGCGCTTGCTCTCGATGAGGAAATCGAGGCCCATCATCTCGGGCATGCGCTGATCGGAGATGATGACGGCAAAGTCGCGCTCGGCGAGGATGGCCAGGGCCTTCAACGGGCTCGTGACGGCGACGACGTGGTAGTGTTCGCGCTCGAGGGTTTCCTTGAGGGCGGCAAGGACGAAGGGCTCGTCGTCGACGATCAGGATGGCCGGGGAGGCGGCCGGGGCAGGGGCGGGGTTCATGGGGCGGGGGCGGCGGCGGGTTGGGCCGCGCGGCTGGAGACAAACTGGCGGACGATGAAATCGGCGACACGGGGCAGGGGCAGCTGGCTGGCGGCGCCGCCATTTTCCCACGCGGCCCGCGGCATGCCGTAGACTACGGAGCTGGCCTCGTCCTGGGCGAAGGTCACGGCGCCGTTCTCGCGCAGGCGCAGGAGGCCCTCGGCGCCGTCCTTGCCCATGCCGGTCAGGACGCCGGCCACGGCGTGCGGGGCGGCGCCGCAGTCAGCGGCGGACTTGAAGAGCAGATCGACCGCGGGCCGCTGGTGCCAGACCTGCGGGCCGTCGACCACGCGCACGCGGTAGTGGTCGTGCGACCATTGCAGCAGCAGGTGGAAGTTGCCGGGTGCGACGAGCGCGAGGCCCGGGGCGAGCCGCTCGCCGTCGACCGCCTCGCGGACGGTCAGGGAACTGAGGCTGTTGAGCCGGTCGGCGAAGGCGCGGGAGAAATGCGCCGGGATGTGCTGGACGATGGCAATGGGCGGGAGATTGGGCGGCAGGTGGGTGATGACATCGCGGAGGGCCTCCGTGCCGCCGGTCGAGGCGCCGAGCAGGATGAGGGCGCGGGGATCGAGCGGGCGCATCGGGGCCGGGTTGACGGGCACCGGCGGCTGGGCGGACGCATGGCGCAGGGCGCGGGCGGGGGGGGGGAGGGCGCGGAGGCGCGTACCGGCCGCGGCCTTGATCTTGGCGATGAGGGCCGTGCCGAGGTCGCCGAATGAGAACGAGCCGCTGGGCTTGCCCAGCACGTCGAAGGCGCCGAGCCGCAGCGCCTCGAGGGCGTGCTCGGAGCCGCGCTGCGAGAGCGAGCTCATCACGATCACCGGCACGGGCCGGCGCTGCATGAGGATCTCGAGGAAGGTCAGCCCGTCCATGCGCGGCATCTCGATGTCGAGCGTGATGACGTCGGGATCGAGGTCCTTGATCTTGTCGCGGGCGGCGTAGGGGTCGATGGCCGTGCCGACGACCTCGATTTCCGGGTCGGCGCTGAGCGCCTCCGTCGCCATGCGGCGGACGACGGCGGAATCATCGATGATCAGGACCCGGATTTTGTTGGTTGGCATGGCGGTCAGGGCGCGGGCGGGCGCCGGTAGATGGCGGGGCGGACGCTTTGCAGCGAGTGGCGGATGCCGGTCAGGCTCTCGGAGTGGCCGACGAACAGGTAGCCGCCCGGCACGAGCTGGCGCGTCAGTTTCTGCACGAGTTCCTCCTGGGTCGGCCGGTCGAAGTAGATCATGACATTGCGGCAGAAGATGACGTGGAAAAGGTGGCTGAACGGCGGCTGGCCCTCGAGCAGGTTCAGCTGCTGGAAGCTGAGGCCGGCCCGCAGGGCGGGCTTGATGCGGTAGTTGCCCGCCTGCGGACCGTGGCCGCTCTGGAAATAGCGGCGGACGCGCGCGGGCGGGAGCTTGCCGACGCTCTCGTCGCGGTAGATGCCGGCGCTGGCCTTGGTGAGGATGCGGTTCGAGATGTCGGTGCACTCGATGTGCCAGGGCCAGGCGGCGCCGAGGCATTCGTCGAGCGTCATCGCGATGGAATAAGGTTCCTCGCCCGAGGAGCAGGCGGCGCTCCAGATGTCGAGGCGGGGCCAGCGCTCGGCCCGCGCCCGGGCCTTCATCTCGGGCACGGCGGTCTGGGTGAGGAAGTCAAAGTGCGCGATCTCGCGGAAAAAGAAGGTGTGGTTGGTCGAGATGGCGTCGATCAGGTGCGCCAGTTCCTCGCCGTCGCGCTCGGCCTGCAGGAACTGGCAGTAGTCGCCGACCGTCGCGAGCCTGGTGGCGCGCAGCCGCTTGCCCAGCCGCGCCGAGACCAGCTCGCGCTTGTCCGGCCCGAGATTGATGCGACTGTGCTCGTAGACGAGGCCGCGGATAAATTCGAATTCGTTTTCCCTCATGGGGTCGCATCAGATATCGGCGCAATACCGCCCCAGTGTAGCGTTTGTCGCGTGGAATCGGCGCGGCCGGCGGCAATTATTGCCCCGTCGCCGCCGTTATTTTCCCGCGGGCGAGGCAATCCATCCCCAACCTGGCTGGAGAAAGTTTTATCTCGCTGCAAAATAGCCGGTTCGGCCGGGGCGGGGGAGACTGGCATGGTCGTTGCGTTAGTCCGGACCAAAATGGTCGATCCCATCTTCCAGTCTGACAATTACGTGCTGGCCCGGAAGCTCCTGGACGCCTCGGTCGTGCGGCAGGAGGCCATCGCCTCCAACGTCGCCAACGCCGAGACCCCGGGCTACCATCGGATGGATGTGTCGCCGGATTTTGCCGCGCAGCTGAAGGCCCGTCTCGCCGCGGGCGAACTGCCCGCGACGGCCGACAGCATCAAGCCGCAGATTGTGGAGGACCCCGCCGCCCGTGTCCTCCGGCCCGACGGCAACTCCGTGGAGATCGAGCACGAGCTGCTCGCGATGAACAAGAACGCGGTCGAGCACGAATACCTCACGGAAATCATCTCGCAGAACATCAAGCAGCTGAAAATGGCCATCACCGGCCGCTCCACCTGAGCCCGCCCCCCGCCCCCATGAATCTCATCTCCGGCATCGACGTCACCGCCAGCGCCCTCGCGGCCCAGAAAACCCGGCTCGACATCGTCGCCCAGAACATCGCCAACGCCCAGACCACGCGCACGGCCAGCGGCGGCCCCTACCAGCGCCAGGTGGTCTCCTTCGAGACCGAGCTGATCAAGAGCCAGGGCTCGGCCAGCGGCTCCCTGCAAAGCGTCCGCGTGGCGCAGGTCACCACCGACCACTCGCCCGGCCAGCAGGTTTACAACCCGCAGCACCCCGACGCGACGCCGGACGGGCTCGTGACGATGCCCAATGTGAACCTTTCCCAGGAGATGGTGGATCTGATCACCGCCTCGCGGACCTATGAGGCCAATCTCTCCGTCGTGAAAAACGCCCGCGCGATGGCGCAGAAGACCCTCGATATCGGCAAATAGGCCCCGGACTGATCCCCCCGCATGTCGCCCATCGCCCCCATCAATCCGCTGCTTTCCGGCGCCTCCGCGCTCAACAAGATTGATGCCCCGCTGCTGCCCAAGCTGCCGGGCGTGCACCTCGGCGGCGCGGCCGGCCCGGGACCCGCGGACGGCTTCGGCAAGATGCTCGACGGCCTCGTCGCCTCGGTCGACGCCAAGCAGACCGAGGCCCAGGCGCTCACCCAGAAGGTGCTGCTCGGCGACTCCGACCAGCTGCACCAGAGCGTCATCGCGATGCAGGAGGCCGGCGTGTCCTTTTCCCTGATGGTCGAGGTGCGCAACAAGCTCATCGAATCCTACCAGGAACTCATGCGCATGCAGGTGTGAGCCTTCCCCTTGCTTTCTAAATGAACAATTTCGCCAAATCCCTCCTCGCCCTCTGGGGCGAACTCGGCCTCAACCAGCGCGTCTCGCTCGTCGTCGCCTCCCTCGCCGTCATCGGCGGCCTCGTCGCGGTGGTCGTGTGGTCGCGCCGCCCCGATTACCAGCTGCTCTACGGGCGCATGAGCGAGAAGGACGCCGCGGCCATCATCGGCCAGCTCCAGACCCAGAACATCCCGCACCAGGTCAGCGCCGGCGGCACCGCCGTCTCCGTGCCCTCCGACCAGGTCTACAAGCTCCGCATGGACCTCGCGACGAAGGGCCTGCCGAGCGGCGACGGGGTCGGGTTTGAGATCTTCGACAAGGGCCAGTTCGGCCTCTCCGACTTCGTGCAGCGCACGAACTACCTCCGCGCCATCCAGGGCGAGCTCGCCCGCACCATCACCCAGCTGCAGGGCGTCCGCGCCGCGCGGGTCATGATCGTGCAGCCCGAGAACCGGCTGCTGCTCACCGACCAGGGCATCAAGCCCTCCGCGTCGGTCTTCGTCGACGTCGGCGGCCTCCATCTCGAGAGCGAGCAGGTCAACGCCATCCGCAACCTCGTCGCCAACGCCGTCCAGGGGCTGCAGCCCGACGCCGTCGCCGTGGTCGACAACCGCGGCCATGTGCTGTCCGACGAGTTGAAGCAGGATCCCGCCCTCGGCACCGCCTCCAGCCAGATGCGCTACAAGGAGCAGGTCGAGGACTACCTCGCCAAGAAGGTCGAGACCATGCTCGCGTCGGTCATCGGCCCGGGCAACGCCGTCGTGCGCGTCTCCGCCGAGATCGAGACCGAGGCGACCACCTCCACCCAGGAAAAATACGACCCGGACGGCCAGGTCGTCCGCTCGCAGACCATCACCGAGGACACCTCCAACTCCGCCGAGCAGCGCGCCACGGGCGGCCCCGTCGGGGTCAGCGCCAACGTGCCCGACAAGGCCGCCGCCGCCGAGCCGGCGGCCCATCCGACCTCCACATCCGAGCAGAACCGCAAGAACCGCACCACCACCTACGAGATCAACCGCACGACGACCAACACCGTCCGCAATCCCGGCGCGGTGAAGAACGTCACCGCCGCGGTCTTCATCGCGCAGCGGGCCGCCCCCGCGGCCGCCCCCGCCGCCGGCGCCCCGGCCGCCGAGCCGGCCGTGCTCAAGCGCACGCCGGAGGAGCTGAATTCCATCCGCCAGCTCATCCTCAATGCCCTCGGGCTCAAGCCGGCGCCCGGCCAGTCGCCCGACGCGCTCGTCTCCCTCCAGGAGGTGCCGTTCCAGTCCACCGCCCAGCTGCCGGCGCAGATCGAGGCGATCCAGAGCGAAAACCGCTGGATGGGCTGGGTCGAGGCCGGCAGCCGCTGGTCCGCCGTCGCGATCGCCCTCGGCGTCTTCGCCTTCTTCCTGCGCATGCTGTCGAAGCAGAAGCCCGAGGCGGTGCCGGTCGAGGTGCTGTCCCTGCCGCCCGAGGCCATGGGCCGCGCCCTGCCCAACGGCAACAACGGCGTCACGCCCGAGATGCTCAACCAGCTGATCCGCCACAAGCCGGCCAACATCGGCGCCGCGCTGCGCGACTGGGTCGCCACCCCCGCCAGCAAAAACTGATCCCATGGCCGACATCGACTACACCAAGCTTTCCCGGCAGCAGAAGCTCGCCGTCTTCCTCATCTGCGTGGGCCCCGAAGCCGCCGCGGACGTGCTCCGCAGCCTGGACGACCCCACGATCGAGGTGCTCTGCCGCGAGATGTCCACCTTCCCCATGATACCCGAGACGGTGCAGAAGCTCGCGATGGAGGAGTTCGGCAGCATCTGCGCGCAGAGCGTGAATTCCTCGCTTGGCGGCCTGCCCTACGCGCAGCGCACCCTCGAGATCGCCAAGGGCGACTACAAGGCCTCGGCCATCATCGGCCGCGTCGGCCCGGTCGGCACCTCCGTCGACGTCATCAAGGACATCAGCGAGATGGAGGGCCGCCAGATCTACAACCTCATCAAGGCCGAGCAGCCCCAGACCATCTCGTTCCTGCTCTCCTACCTCGACACGCCGAAGGCCACGGAGGTCTTCACCCTGCTCAGCCCCGAGCTGCGCGAGGAGGTCGTCGAGCGCCTGGGCACGATCGAGTCGACCTCCCTCGACCTCGTCTCCAAGATCGTCCGCTCGCTCGGCAAGCATTTCGACACCAAGGTGCGGCCGGCCTTCCACCGCAGCGGCGGCGTCCGGTCCGTGGCCGACCTGCTCAACCAGCTGGACAAGGAGATGTCCAAGAACCTCCTCGCCCGCCTCGAGGAGCGCAACGCCCAGCTCGGCGCCGCCATCCGCAAGAAGATGTTCAGCTTCGAGGACCTCAGCCGCCTCCAGCCGGCCGACCTGCAGCGCGTGCTGCGCGAGGTCGACTCGGCCAACCTGGCCACCTCGATGAAGTCCGCCAGCGAGGCCCTGCGCGAGCGGATCTACGCCTCCATCTCGAAGCGCGCGGCCGAGAGCCTGCGCGAGGAGATCGACCTGCTCGGCCCCGTCCGCCTCAAGGACGTCGAGACCGCGCAGGACGCCATCATCCAGGTCGTCCGCCGCCTCGAGGAGGAGGGCTCCATCACCCTCGAGTCCGAGGGCTCCGAGAGCCTCGTGGCCTGACACCCATGATCCATTCCAAGCTCATCCCCTTCGACCGCCCGCTCACCGGCACCGTCACGGCCGGCCGCGCCGGCCGGCTCTACACCGAGTCGGAGTACAACACCCACGGGGAGACCTGCTACCGCCGCGGGGTCGATGCCGCGCGCACCCTCGCCGACCAGCAGATGGTCGACATGCGCGCCGAGGTCGCCCAGCTCAGCAGCGGCGTGCTCGACAAGCTGGGCGCGCTCGAGCCCGCCCTGCTCAAGCAGGTGCGCGACGCCCTGCCGGCGCTCGCGGTCGACATCGCCAAGCATCTCCTCGCCGGCTACGAGCCGCCGGTCGAGACCATCGACCGGCTCTGCCGCGACGCCCTCGAGCAGCTGTTCCCGGAGCGGGAGCACCTCGAGCTCATCCTTTGCCCGCGCGACGCCGAGCTGTTCAACCAGTTCAGTCCCCGCTGGCTGGAACGCTATCCCGGCCTGAAGGTCCGCGCCGACCTGGCGCTGACCCCCGGCGACTGCCAGGTGCGCAGCCGCTTCGGCCTCACCGACGCCCGCCAGCAGACCAAGCTGGAGGCCCTGGCCCGCGCCCTCGCCGTCGCATGAACACGACCGTCACCCCGATGTTCGAGGCCATCCGCACCCAGGTGCGCCACCTGCCCAAGGTGCAGCGGCTCGGCACGGTCACCGCGGTCACGGGCCTCATCATCGAGTCCGACGGCCCGAACGTCGGCCTCGGGGAACTCTGCCTGCTGCGCTCGCCGCGCGCCGATTTCACCGTCCAGGCCGAGGTCGTCGGTTTCCGCGCCCACCGCGTGCTCCTGATGCCGCTGGGCGAGACCAACGGCCTGCACGTGGGCTGCGAGGTCGCCGCGCTGGAGCGGCCCCCGCTGCCGCGGCCGGGCCCGGAAATGCTCGGCCGCGTCCTCGACGCGCTGGGCCGGCCGTTCGACGGCCGCGGCCTGCTGCCCGTGCAGCCGGACGATGCCGCCACCGGCACCCCGCCGCACCCGCTGCGCCGCCAGCGCATCAGCACCACCTTCGCCACCGGCGTGCGCGCCATCGACGCCTACGTCCCGCTCGGCCGCGGCCAGCGCCTCGGCCTCTTCGCCGGCTCGGGCGTCGGCAAGTCGACCCTCATGGGCATGATCGCGCGCGGCTCCGAGGCGGACGTCGTGGTCGTCGCCCTCGTGGGCGAGCGCGGCCGCGAGGTCCGCGAGTTCATCGAGAAGGACCTGGGCCCCGAGGGCATGAAGCGCGCGGTCGTCGTCGTCGCCACCTCCGACCAGCCCGCGCCGCTGCGCCTGCGCGCCGCCTTCACCGCCACGGCCATCGCCGAGGCCTGGCGCAACCAGGGCAGGAACGTGCTGCTGATGATGGACTCGGTCACCCGCTTTGCCATGGCCCAGCGCGAGATCGGCCTCGCCATCGGCGAGCCGCCCGCGACCCGCGGCTACACGCCCTCCGTCTTCGCCATGCTGCCGCGCCTGCTGGAACGCTCCGGCGCCGGCGAGACCGGCGCCATCACCGCGCTCTACACCGTGCTGGTCGAGGGCGACGACATGAACGAGCCCGTGGCCGACGCCGTGCGCGGCATCCTCGACGGGCATCTGGTGCTCTCGCGGAACCTGGCCCATTTCAACCATTACCCGGCCATCGACGTGCTCGAGAGCGTCAGCCGGCTGACGCGGGACATCTGCACGCCGGAGGAGGTCGCGCTCGCCGCCAGCGCGCGCGAGCACCTGGCGCTCTACCGCAAGAACGAGGACCTCGTCTCCATTGGCGCCTACCAGAAGGGCGCGAACGCGGCGCTCGACCAGGCGATCGCGCTCCACGAGCCGCTCGGAAAATTTGCCCGCCAGCCCGTGCACGAGCACACCGCGCGGGCCGCCTGCTACGCCCACCTCAGGAAAATCGTCGCCCCATGAAGAAATTCCGCTTTCCCCTGCGGCCCGTGGCCGTTTTGCGGGCGCACCGCCAGGCGCGCGCGCGCGAGGCGTTTGCCGCCGCCGTCCATGGCTATGTCCAGGCCGAGGAACACCTCGCCGGCGTCCGCGCGCGGCGCGCGGAGCTCGAGACCGTGATGCACGACGGCCGGCGCGCCACCTTCCGGGCGGCCGACGAGATCGCCTTCTGGGGTGCCTACCGCCTCGTCTGCGCGGAAGAGATCGGCTCCGAACGCGCCCTGATCGAGGCCCGCGCCCGGATGGAGGAGCGCCGCCAGGATTACATCGAGGCGCACCGCGACGTGAAGATCGTCGAAAAGCTCGAGGCGAAGGCGCGCACGCTCCACCGGCTCGAGGCCGCCCGCGAGGCGCAGCAGGACCTCGACGAGATGGGCGGGTTCCGCGTGGCCCGCCGGCTCGCCGCCTCCACCGTCGTCTCCCCATGAAGAAACTGTCGAATCCTTTCATCGCCGCCGCCGTCGCCCTCTGCGTGGGGCTGGGCACCGGCCTGTATGTGTTCTGGGTCGCGGCCGAGGTCGCGCTGGAACACGCCATCCGGCTCGTGCCACACAAGGACGCGCTGGGCGGCGAGGAGCGCCAGCGGGGCTGGAATTTCTGGACCATCGAGATCGAGAACCTGGCCAACGAGCTGAAGGGGGAGCGCGAACGCCTGCACCAGCAGGCCGACTCGCTCGACCGGCGCGAGGCCCAGCTTGCCGCCGAGGGCCAGGAGCTCAACAAGGTCCGCACCGAGATCGAGGGGCTCCGCCAGGAGATCGCCACCAAGGTCATCGAGATCAACGCCGACGAGGCGAAGAACATCCGCTCGCTCGCGCAGACCTACACCAATCTCACGCCCCGGGCCGCCGTCGCCATCATCCGGGAGATGGATGACCTGATGGTGGTCAAGATCCTGTCCCAGATGAAACCCGACGTGGTCGCGCCCATTTTCGAGGAGATGAGCCGCACGGCCGGACCCGACGGCGTGCCGCTGGCCCGCCGCGCCGCCCTCTTGTCCGACCGTCTCCGCCTGATGAAATCCACGAAGACCGCCTCGAACCCCTGAAACCCATCCCGCCGCCCACGGACCGGGCGGTTGCACTCCAAGGAAGGAAGCGCATCCATGCAACTTTCCCTCTCCGTTTCCCTGTCCGTCCCACCCGAGTCCGCCACAACCGGCGTCCCTGCGGCCGATGCCGCCCCCGGTGCTTCCGGCCAGGCTGCCGGCGCGAATTCATTCGCCGCCATGCTCCCGGCGGACAAGGAGCCAGCCGGACCAGCAGTGCCCGCGGCGGCATCCGACGCCGCAAAATCCGCGGACATCCTCGCCACGGCCAGCCTGATGCCCGGCGCCCAACCGGGAACGGCGAGCCTGCTGTCCCGGGGCGGTGATGCGCCCGCCGGCGACAACCCGGCCGCCGTGCGGCCGGAGGCTTTCGCCTTTTCTAATCAAAGCCGGCCGGCCGGGTTCTTCGGGGCCCGTTCCACCCGGACCTATGCCGCGGCGGGCAGCACGCCGGTGGTGACGGAGCCGGATGCAAGCCCGGGGGCAAAGCCGGGGACCGACTTGGAAACGACCTCCGCCATCCTGGCCGCGTCATTCGTCATGCCGGGTGTGACCCTGCCGCCGGTGCCGGACCCGACGGCCCCGGTCGGGCCACTGGGGATCCTCGTGGCCCGCTCGGCCCGGGCCACGGTCCCGGCCGCATCCGCGACAACCGGTGGCACCTTGATCGGGTCCAATCCGGCAACGGTTTCACTGGCGGCCGCGGGTGTACCCGCCGTCGGTGGCGTCGCGACACCCGGCGAGAATGTGTTCCCGGCCGCCGCCCAGGCCGTCGCGCTGCCCAAAGACGGAGCGCCGGTCGTGCTCCCGGCGGCAACGCAGCCTGTGCCGGTAACCAGCCGCGCGCCGGCCGCCGCTCCTGCCGCCGGCGCCGAGCTGACGGGTGCAATCCTGGCGGGCATGACCGGGCAAATTCCGCCAACCGGCCAGCCGCGGTCCGGTGCCGCGCCGGCCTCCGCGGGAGACCGGAACGCGTTGACGGAAAAAAATGCCGCCGGCCTGCGCACCCTTTTCCCGGAATCCGCCACCATCGATTCGGCGGATAAAAAAGATTTTCTAAGCACTGGCCAGGGCGTGGTTACCGCTGCGTCTCCGGCCGTTGGCATCGGCGTTGCTGAGGTGCAGTCCGTCATGCCCGCCAATCCTTTCCTGCGTTCGAAATCCGCCCCCACGGTGGCGGCGGTCGCGAACGGTCCGATCGCCGTCGGGACGGCACCGGCCCAGATGGTTGTCACGGACGCACCCGCGCCCGTGGCCTCGCTGCGGGAGACGATGGCCGCCGTCGTCACGGCGGTTGAGGCGCTCGAGCGTCACGCCGACTCGGTCCAGAAATCAGTGGACCTCCAGTTCAAGGTGGGCAACGAGCAGCTCGCCCTCCGCGTGGAACTGCGGGACGGGACCGTGCACACGACCTTTCGCACCGACTCGATGGAACTGCGCAGCGCCCTGACGCACGAGTGGCAGGCCGTGATGCCGCCGGCGGCCGGCCGCGAACTCCGTCTCGCCGACCCCGTCTTCAGTCCGGCTGCCGCCGGCAATGAATCCGCCCTGGGCTCGCCCGGTCAGGGCACGCCGCAACAGCGCGGCCAGAACAACCCCGAGCCAGCCCCCTTCGCCCGCCCGGCCGATTTTTCGGCCGAGAGCGCGCCCGCCACCCCGGCTCCGGCCGTGCCCCTCACCACCACCCTGCTCCAGGCCTTCGCCTGATCCCACCATGAGTGTCTCCCCCGTCACCTCGACCCAGAACAATGCCGTCACCGCGCCCATCGTCAGCAGCCCGCAGGCGCTCGGCTCCGCGGATTTCATGAAGCTGCTGGCCGTCCAGTTCCAGAGCCAGGACCCAATGAAGCCGATGGACGACACGGCCTTCATCGCCCAGATGGCGCAGTTCACCTCCCTTTCCCAGACCCAGACCATGACCGCCGAGATGGCCAAGCTCAGCACCAGCCAGCAGCTCGCCGCGGCCAATTCCTACATCGGCCAGCAGGTGACGGTCGACGACGGCAACGGTGGCACCGCCAGCGGCGTGGTCAGCGCGGTGCAGGTCGATCCGACCAACGGCCCCGAGCTGATGGTCGGCGGCCAAGCCTACCAGATTTCCTCGGTCCTGCTCGTGCAGCCGGCCCCCGTATCCACTCCCACCGCGGCGACCCCGGCCAACGCCGCGGGCCAGTAAACCTCAACCACCACAGCAACCATGTCCCTCATCGGCACACTCGGCAGCGGCGTCAGCGCCCTGCGCACCTTCATGAAAGGTCTCGAAGTCATCGGCAACAACATCGCCAACGTCAACACGAACGGTTTCAAGAGCAGCAGCGCCCAGTACTCCGACAGCTTCAGCAACATACTCCAGCAATCCTCGCCCTCCAGCGCCACCTCCTCCAACTCGCCGACGGTCGAGGTCGGCACCGGCGTGAAGCTCGCCGGGATCAACACCAATTACACCCAGGGCTCGCTCGAGTCGACCGGCAACGGCACCGACCTGGGCATCTCGGGCGAGGGCTATTTCCACGTCAAGAGCCCCACGGACGGCACCGAGTACGCGACGCGCGACGGCAGCTTCCGCTGGGACGACCAGGGCTATCTCGTGACGGCCCAGGGCTACCGGGTGCAGGGCCTGACCGGGAATGCGCTCGGCACGGTCGGCGACATCCAGCTCGGCACGCCGCCCAACGGCACGCAGCTCCAGTCCACCACCATCGACAAGAGCGGCAACATCGTGGAGTTCTACTCCGACGGCTCCTCGGCGACCACCAACCAGGTGCAGCTGCAGAAATTCACCGACCAGACCGCCCTGACCAAGGTGGGCAACAACCTCTACACCGGCCTGCTCGCGGCCGGACCGGTCGGCGCGGCCGCCGGCACCTCCGCCCTGCAGGCCGGGGGCATCAACGCCCCGGGCACGAACGGCCTCGGCTCCATCCAGTCCGGCACCGTCGAGCTCTCCAACGTCGACCTCACCGACCAGTTTTCCAACCTGATCACCACGCAGCGCAGCTTCCAGGCCGGCTCGCGGCTGATCACGGTGTCCGACACCATCCTCGAGGACATCGTCAACCTGAAGACCCGTTAAGCCTCAATCCCGGACCCCACCCATGGCCGCCAAGACCGAAGCCGCCGCTCCCACCGCCGCCGCCGCCGCCGCGGCGGCGGCCTCGACCCCGCCCACCGGGACCCCGGCCCCGGCCGTCAAGGCCTCGCTCCTGGCGCCGTGGCTGCCCGTCCTCACCGCAATCGTGCTGGCGCCCGTGCTCAGCTGGGCGGTCGCCGAGTTCGTGCTCCTGCCCCGCATGCAGAAAAAGCTGGCGGCCGTCAAAGCCGGCGACGCCGCGGAGGCCTCTGCGGCCGCCCCGGCGGGCGAGACCAAGGAAGAGGGCGGCGCCAAGGGCGGCAAGGCCGGCAAGGCCGGGAAGGGGGAGGCGCCCAATCCCGCCACCTATGAGTTCCAGAACATCGTCGTCAACCTCGCCGGCACCATGGGCACGCGGTACCTCAAGACCACGTTCATCGTCACCGGCACGGACGCGAACATCAAGACCACCTTCGAGGGCCAGAAGGCCAAGCTGACCGACATCACCCTCAACGTGCTCTCGTCCCTCTCCCTGGCCGACCTCGAGGAACCCGGCGCCAAGAACGTCCTGCGCGAGAAACTCGTGCTGGCCTACAACACGGCGCTGGGCAGGCGCGTGGCCGAGCAGGTCTATTTCTCGGACTTCGTGGTGCAGTAACCCCCGCCATGGCCGACGATCCCGCCAAGCCCGCCACCGATTTTCTCGACCAGTCCGAGATCGACCGGCTGCTCGCGCAATCGACCGAGGGCGCGGCCCCGAAGCACCACTTCGTGCGCGCCAACGGCGAGCGCACCACCCTGGCCTCCGCCTTCAAGGTCGAGACCTACGATTTCCGCAACCCGGTTTTCCTGTCCGAGATCGAGCTCCGGCGGCTGCGCATCCTCCACGAGGATTTCATCCGCTACCTGAGCGCGCGGCTCTCGCTGTTCCTGCGCATGGAGCTGAGCCTCAAGATGGCCAAGCTCACCACCGTCAGCTACACGAAGTTCACCGAGTCGCTGCCCAGCCCGACCCACCTGTGCCTGTTCAAGGCCGAGCCGCTCTTCGGCGTCGGCATCCTCGACATCAATCCCCGGCTCGCCCTCACCATCGCCGACCGCCTGCTCGGCGGCCGGGGCCACTCGGTGAAGGCCGAGCGCTACCTGACCGAGATCGAGGTCGCCCTGCTCGAGGACGTCATCCAGATCATCCTCGAGGAGTGGTGCGGCCAGTGGAAAAGCGAGCAGGAGCTGCGCGGGCTCATCATCGGCCACGAGAACAACGGCCGCTTCCTCCAGACCTCGCCCAAGGACGCCATCGTGCTCGCCCTGACCATGGAGGTCAACTTCGGCGACTGTTCCGAGCAGATCCAGATCGGCGTGCCCTATTATACCATCGAGCCGCTGGTGAAGAAGATGCAGGCCCGCCGCCAGAAGGACGCCACCATCGCCCAGGTCGAGAAGCACCCCGCCTGGCAGGCCTCGTACGACCGCATCACGGTGCCCGTGCGCGCCGAGTGGCAGGCCTTCGAGCTCAGCCTCCGCGAGATCTTCAGCCTGCGGGTCGGCGACGTGCTCGAGCTGCCGGCCACCCGCCTGCAGGAGACCGCCGTGCTGCTCAACGGCTCCCACAAATTTACCGGCACCGTCGGGCTCGATACCGACCGCGTCGCCGTGAAACTTACCCGCAAACTTCCTCCCGAGGAACTCAACCATGCCAAACCTGATGGACGAAAAAGCACTTGATATCGTACTCGACGTGAAGGTGAAAGTCACCGTGCAGCTGGGCTCCTGCCTGCTGCCCATGCGCGAGGTGCTGGAGCTGGCCCCCGGCTCCGTGCTGCAGCTCAACCAGCACGCCAGCGACCCCGTCGGCCTCTACGTCAACGAAAAGCTGGTCGCCTACGGCGAGGTCGTGGTCGTCGAGGACAACTTCGGCATCAAGATCACCGAGCTCGTCGGCAGCATCAAGCCCCCGGCATGAGCCTGCGGCGCATCCTGCTGGCCCTCCGGCTCGGCGGCCTGCTCGGCCTGGCCGGACTCGGGCTGCACGCCGCGGATAAGCCGGCGGCCGTGGCCCCGGGCGACGTCATTTATCCGCGTCCGGCCGGCGACCGCGCCGCCGTGTCCGCGGACCACGGCACCGGCTACACCCCCGTGCTTTTCGCCGCCGGACTCATGGCGGCCGCCGGCGGCTGGCTCTTCTGGCGCGGCCGCACCGCGCCCGGCGGCGCCGCGGCCCTGCGCAGGCTGGCCATCGCCGAGACCAAGTCCCTCGGCAACCGCCAGTTTCTGGTGGTCGCCACCTATGAGGACCGCAAATTCCTGCTCGGCGTCTGCCCGGGCCGCATCGACCTCCTCACACCGCTCGAGGGCGAGGGCAAAGGCCGGCCATGACGGACGCACCAAAACTTTTTCGCCCGGGAGCGGCGGTCGGTGACCGCCGCGACCGGAACCGCGGTCACCGCCCGCTGCTGGGGCGTTGGCTCGGGCTGTTCGCCGTGACGTTATTTTTCGCGGCCTTCGCCCCGCCGGCCCATGCCCAGCAGACGGCCGTCTCGCCGACGATCATCCCCGGCGGCCTGCCGACCAGCGCGACCCCGACTTCGTCCGCCGCCGCGCCCAAGGCCGATCCGCTGCACCTGACCATCGGGCTGGACGGCACCTCGCGCACGGGCGACGTCAGCGTCGCGGTGCAGATCGTCATCCTGATGACGCTGCTCACGCTCGCGCCGTCGATCGTGCTGCTCATGACGAGCTTCACCCGCATCGTCATCGTGCTCGGCTTCGTGCGCACCGCCCTCGGCGTGCCCAGTGCGCCCTCGAACCAGATCATCATCGGCCTGTCGCTCTTCCTGACCTTTTTCCTCATGGGCCCGGTCTTCGACCGCATCAATGCGGAGGCGATCCAGCCCTACATGGCCGGGCAGATGACCTCGGTCGTCGCCATGGACAAGGCGTCGGTGCCGCTGAAGGAATTCATGCTGAAGCAGACGCGCACGCGCGACCTGGAATATTTCCTCGAGCTGGGCGGCTACGGTCCGACGGCGGTGAAGGACCTCCCGATGCGCGTCGTGGTGCCGTCGTTCGTGGTCAGCGAGCTGCAGACCTCGTTCCAGATGGGCTTCCTGCTTTTCCTGCCTTTCCTGGTCATCGATTTCCTCGTGTCCTCCGTCCTGATGGCGCTCGGCATGATGATGATGCCGCCGGTCGTCGTCGCCTTGCCGTTCAAGCTGCTGCTCTTCGTCCTGGTGGACGGCTGGCACCTGGTCGTGCGCGCGCTGATGCAGAGCTTCACCGGCTGAACCCACCGTCCCCATGAATCCCGAACTCGCCGTCGACATCTTCAAGACCACCATGCTTTTCGCCCTCTACATCGTGGCGCCGTTCCTGGGCGTGACCCTGGTGGTCGGTCTGCTGGCGAGCCTGCTGCAGTCGGTCACGAGCATCCAGGAACCGACGCTGACCTTCGCGCCGAAGCTGCTGGCGCTGTCCGGCGCGCTGATCCTGCTCGCCCCGTGGCTGCTGCGGGCGCTCTCCGAGTTCATGATCTCCTTCATCACCCGCATGGGGACGCTGGCGCACTGAGGTCGCGCGGAAAATGCCCTGTCATCCTGAGCCTGGAGGCGGGACCACGGGTCCGGTGGTTACCGGCCGCGGGACCGGTGCCTCGCGGGACCGGTGGTCCCGCCTCCATTCTGCTTCCGCCGCCCATGAGCCTTGATTACCTTCTGACCTGGCTGATGGTGCTGCTGCGTTCGGTCGGCATCATCATGCTCCTGCCCACGCTGGCGGGGCGGCCGCTGCCCGTGACGGTGCGGGTCGCGCTCAGCGCCTGCCTTGCCACCCTGGTGGCCGGCATCGTGCCGCCCGCCCAGCTGCCGGCGGGGCAGTGGGACCTCGCCCGGGCGGCCATGGGCGAGATCATCCTCGGGCTCGCGATGGGTTTCGTCGGCCGGATGAGCTTTGCGGCCGTGGAAATGGCCGGACGCGTCATCACCTCCGAGATCGGGCTGGTCGCCTCGCCGGGATTCGGCATGCCGGAGCCGGCGACCGAGCCGCTGGCGGCCTTTCTCGGGGTTTTCGCCGGGTTGATCTTCTTCCTGGTCGGCGGCCATCTGACCGCGATCACGGCCTTTGCCCGGAGCTTCCGGCTGGCCGCTCCCGGCCACGCGGCCTTCCAGGCCGGGGCGCCGGAATTCCTCATCGCCGCCTCCGGCCATGTGATCGAGCTGGCGCTGCGCATGGCGGCGCCGTTCATCGCGCTGAATTTTCTCGTGACGCTCGCCTTTTCCGTGCTCAGCCGGGCCGTGCCCAAGATGAATGTTTTCATCCTCAGCTATTCCCTGCGCCTGCTCGCGGGCATCGGGCTGCTGGCCGGGGCCGGGGCGCTCATCGCGCGCTACCTCTTGGTCGAGTTTGGCCGCATGCCGATGGACATGCTGCGGCTTTTCCCCGGGCCGTGATAAAAACGCCCCGGCGCCCGGCCGCGCGACCGTAAGGCCGGCGTAAAAATCACCATTGGCGGCAAATATTTCCGTGCCGGCCGCACCGGTCCGGCGCACCGGCTGATAAACGGAACAGGGAAAACTCAGAATGATGCATGTATTTGCCTCCAAAAGGATAACGGTTGGGTACCGGCAGTTGGCATCGGCATTGCTTTCTGGTGCGTGCGCATGTCAGACACCGATCAGGAACAAAAAACCGAGCAAGCCACCGAGAAACGGCTGTCTGAGGCGCACGAACGCGGGCAATTCGCGAAATCGCCCGAACTGCAGGTGCTGATCCTCATCGCCGCGGCGCTGGCCGTGCTCACCTTCACCGTGCAGACCGCCTCACGGGACGTGGCCGAGTATGCGACCGGCATGTTCTCGCGCTTCGCGGTGACGACGATCGAGCGCGGCACGGTCCCGTCGCTGCTCGCCGAGGTGATACTGACCGTCGGCAAGGCGCTGCTCCCCGTGCTGCTGGCCTGCGTCGGCGCCGCCCTTTTCGCCGGCGGCCTGCAGAGCGGCTTCCGGCTGTCCTCCGAGGCGATCGGGTTGAAGTTCGAGAGCCTCGACCCCGTGAAGGGTTTCGGCCGGGTGTTTTCCAAGTCGGTCTTCGTGCGCGGTGGCATCGACCTGCTGAAGCTGGTGGCCATCGGTCTCGCGCTCTGGGCCGGGGCCAAGCACCTCGTGACGGACCCGCTGTTCAGCGCACCCGTCGAGGCGGCCTACCTCGCGCAATTCCTCCATCACGCGACCCTGGACTTCTTTGGCCGGCTGCTGCTCGCGCTCGGGATCATCGCCGCCATCGGCTATGCCTATGAGCGGTACCATACCTCGCAGGAGATGATGATGACGAAGCAGGAGGTGAAGGACGAGCGCCGCAACGCCGAGGGCGACGCCAAGGTCAAGGGGGCGCAGCGCCGCCTGGGCCGGCGCCTCATGCAGAAGCAGATGCTTTCCGCCGTGCCGACCGCCGATGTCGTGCTGACCAACCCCACGCACTACGCCGTCGCCCTGCGCTACGAGCGCGGCCGGGACCAGGCCCCCGTCGTGCTGGCCAAGGGCGACAACCGCTTTGCCCGCCGCATCAAGGAAATCGCCGCCCTGCACGGCGTGCCGATGGTCGAGAACAAGCCCGTGGCGCGCCTGCTGTTCTCGCTCGGCCAGGTCGGCGAGACGATCCCCACGGAGCTTTACCAGGCCGTGGCCTCGATCCTCGCCGTGGTCTACCGCACGCACCGCTACTATTTCCACCGGCTGAAGTCCCGCCGCCTCGAGGTCGCCGCCTGAGCCCATGCCGCCCGCCCATCCCAACGCCATCGCCCGGCTGATCAAGCGCGCCGACCTGCTGCTGGCCGGCGGCCTGTTCGGCACGGTGCTCATGCTCGTCGTGCCGGTGCCACCGTTCATCATCGACGCGCTGCTGGCCCTGAGCATCGGGCTCTCGCTGCTCGTGCTGCTCGCCATCCTCTACGTGAAGGACCCGCCCGAGTTCTCCGGCTTCCCCACGATGCTGCTGACGCTCACGCTCTTCCGGCTCGCGCTCAACATCTGCTCGACCCGCCAGATCCTGGGCAACGGCTACGCCGGCCAGATCATCGAGTCGTTCGGCCATTTCGTCATCCAGGGCAACTACATCGTCGGCGCGGTGGTGTTCCTGATCCTGGTCGTCATCAACTTCGTCGTCATCACCAAGGGCGCCGGGCGCATCGCCGAGGTGAGCGCCCGCTTCACCCTCGACGCGCTGCCCGGCAAGCAGATGGCGATCGATGCCGAGCTCAACGCGGGCATCATCGACGAGGTCACCGCCACCGCCCGCCGGGTGAAGGTCCAGAAGGAGGCCGACTTCTACGGCGCGATGGACGGCGCCTCCAAGTTCGTCCGCGGCGACGCCATTGCCGGCATCATCATCACCCTGGTCAACATCGTCGGCGGCTTCGCCGTCGGCGTCCTGCAGATGGGCCTCTCGCTCGGCGAGTCGCTGCAGAAGTTCACCCTCCTCTCGATTGGCGACGGCCTGGTCTCGCAGATCCCCGCGCTCATCATCTCGGTCGGCGCCGGCATCCTCGTCACCCGCGCCACGGACAACAACAACCTCGGCGCCCAGATCGCCGGCCAGCTCTTCCGCTACCCGCGCGCCCTGGGCATCGCCGCGGGCTGCCTGGCGGTGTTCGGCCTCATGCCCGGCATGCCCGCCATCCCGTTCCTCGGGCTGGCCGCGCTCGCGGGTTTCGCCGCCAAGACCCTCAGGGAGCAGGAGGACGCCACGCCGCTCCCGGCCGCCGCCGCCAAGCCGGCCGGCAAGCAGGCCGCGGCCAAGGCCGGGGAGGGGACCCCCGCCGCCGCCGTCCCGGCCACGGCCGCCGCCGGCGCCGAGGACGTGCGCAAGCTCATCGATGTCGACGTCTTCGCCATCGAGATCGGCTACGGCCTGCTCAATCTCGCCGACGCCAAGGCCGGCGGCGACCTGCTGGCGCGCATCACCGGCGTCCGCAAGACGCTCGCCCGCGAAAAGGGCATCATCATCCCCCCGATCTCGGTCCGCGACAACCTCGAGCTCGAGGCCAACGAGTACCGCTTCCTCCTACGCGGCAAGGCGCTCGTGCGCGGCATGCTGACCCCCGGCCGCTGGATGGCGATGAACGTCTCCGGCAGTACCGTGCGCCTGCGGGGCACGGCGACCCGCGAGCCGGTCTTCAACCTCGAGGCCACCTGGATCGACGAGACCGAGAAGAAGACCGCCGAGCTCAACGGCTACACCGTGGTCGACCCGTCCTCAGTGCTCATCACCCACCTCTCCGAGACCCTCAAGACCAACGCCCACCTGCTCGTCACGCGGCAGGACGTGCAGTCGCTCGTCGACCACGTCAAGCACACGCACCCCGCTCTGATCGCGGAGCTGCTGCCCGACCTCGTGACCATCGGCATCATCCAGCGCGTGCTGCAGAACCTCCTGCGCGAGGGCGTGGCGATCGTCAACCTGCCGACCATCCTCGAGGGCATCGCCGACTTCGCCTCGCTGTCCAAGAATCCCGACGACCTCTCGGAGCTGGTGCGCCGCCGGCTGGGCCTCTACTTCGTGCCGGAGTACGAATCCCGGCCGGGCATCATCAAGGCCCTCACGCTCGACCCGCGGCTGGAGCAGTTGCTCACCGGCAAGATCCACCGCACCGCGACCGACGTCGGCCTGGCCCTCGAGCCTGTCATCGGCCGCCACCTGCTCGACGAATTCAGCCGCCGCACCACCGAGCTGGCGCAGAGCGGCCTGCCCATGGTCCTCGTGGTCTCGGCCGACGCGCGCCTGCCACTGAAGCGCTTCTTCGAGCCGTCCTTTCCGCGGCTGATCGTGCTCTCGTTCCAGGAACTGCCGGCGAGCTCCGAGATCGAGAACGCCGGCATCGTGCCGCTGCCCATGAACCTGCCCCGCCTTGAGCCCGTCCCGATCAAGGTCGCCGCCTGAACCCATGAACCTTCTCGCCCCCGATTCCGCCCCCGCCGCCGGCGCCTGCTACCGGTTCGTCGTCGATTCGGCCGAACAGGCCGCGACGCTCATCCGCGAGCGCCTCGGCGAGCAGGCGCGCGTGCTGTCGGTCCGTTCCGTCACCAGCGGACGCTGGTGGCGCCTGCTCTCGGCCCCCAAGCTGGAGGTCATTGCGCAGATCGAACCCGCCACCCCCGCGGCGGCGACCGTCGAGATCACCCCGGCCGGGCCCGAGACCCCCGCGCCCGGCGCCCGCCGGCTGCCGGCCGACAATTTCCGCGGCCTGCCCGACCTGCTCCGCCGTTCCGGTTTTTCGGAGAACGTGCTCAACCGGCTGGAAGCGACTCCGGCCTGGGCCGGGCTGTCCGCCGCGCCGCTGCACCGGGCGCTCGTCGAGGTCGGCCGCGAGCTGTGCACCCAGGTCGAGTCGCGTCCGGCCGGTCCGGCCCTGAGCCGGGCCGCGTTCCTCGGCGCCGCCGGCGTGGGCCGCAGCACCGCCCTCTGCAAATGGCTCGCGGCGGAAGTCTTCCGGCACGCCCGGCTCGGCCATGTCGTGACCGCGGAATTCGACCGGCCCAACACGCCGGGACCGCTGCCGGTTTTTTGCGAGGCCCTCGGCGTGCCGCTGGCCCATTACCCGGCGAACACCCGGCCGGCGATGCCCGGCGGCTTCGTGTATTTCGACCTGCCCGCCCTGTCGTTGCGCGTGCCGGAGGACAACGCCGCCCTCATGGCCTTCCTCGAGCGGGAGGAGATCACCGAGCGCGTGCTCGTGCTGAACGCCGCGTACCAGCATGCCGCGCTCCGCCGCGCCTTTGCCGCCGGCCGCGAGCTGGGCGCCACCCACGTGATCTTCACCCACCTCGACGAGACCCCGCAGTGGGGCCGGCTCTGGGACTACCTGCTCGAGAGCGAACTCGAGCCGCTGTTCCTCTCCACCGGCCCGTCGCTCACCGGGGACTGCGAGACGGAGGCCGCCCAGGCCCTCGCCCGCCGCACGCTGCCCATCGCCGACTGAATCCCCGTCAACCCCACCCCCCCATCATGCGCTTTGTCTTCCTCTCCGGCGGAGCCCTCGGTTTCACCGTCGCGGCGGCCACCAGCTGGCTCATCGGCAGCACCGCCGACCGCTTCCTCCTGAACGCCGTCATCGGCTGCCTCGCCGGGGCGCTGCTCTTCCGCTGGTTCTGGACCATCCTCCTGCGCGGACTGCGCGAGACCATTTTAATCCGGCAAAAGGCCGCCGCCGCGGCGGTCCTGGCCGGCAAGCAACCCTGAACCCGCCCTCGACCATGAACCAAACTGTTCCTGCAACAGGCACGGATGCCCTCCCCGCCACCGCGTGGCGCGCCTACCAAGGCGTCAACTCCAGCGACCTCGACCAAAAGGAATTGATCGTCCGCTACCTCCCGCTCGTCCGCAACGTGGTCGACCGGATCAAGCTCAACCTGCCGGCGCACATCGACGCCGACGACCTCTACAGCGTGGGCGTCACCGGCCTGATCGCCGCCGTGCGCAAGTACGACCCGGAGCAGGGCAGCACCTTCGCCGCCTACGCCACCGTGCGCATCCGCGGGGCGATCCTCGACGAGCTGCGCCGCATGGACTGGTGCCCGCGCCGCGCCCGCGCCCGCGCCCGCAAGATGAAGGAGGCGATCAACAACCTCGAGCAGCGCCTCGGCCGCGTCGCCAAGGAGGACGAGATCCGCGCGGACCTCGGCCTGAGCGAGAAGGAATTTGCCAAATGGCTGGACGACTCCAAGCCCGTGACGTTCATCGCCATCGACCAGCGCTCCGAGATGGAGGATTCCGAGGGGGCCTCCCTGCACGAGCTGCTGGCCGACGAGGCCGATGTCACCGGCCGCGACCGGCTGGAGAAGGAGGAGATGCTCCAGCTGGTGGCCGCCCGGATCAAGGAGCTGCCCGACATCCCCCGGAAGATCCTCGCCATGTATTATTACGAGAACCTGCGGCTGGCCGAGATCGCCGCCGTCTTCGGCCTGACGGAATCGCGCATCTGCCAGATTCACTCCCAGACCATCCTCGGGCTGCGGGCCTTCCTCGGACGGGTGCAGGACCGCTAACCGCCCGTCATGCTGATCATTGTCGGAGCTCTCATCGTCTTCGCGTCGACCCTCGGCGGCTTCATGCTGGCCGGCGGGCATCCGGGGGTGCTGCTGCATCTCTCGGAGTTCGTCGTGATCCTCGGCATCGCCCTCGGCGTGCTGGTGATCGCGACGCCGTCGCACGTGATCAAGGAGATCATCCACAAGTCCAAGGAGTCGCTGACCGGCAAGACCGCCGGCCGGAAGGACTTCTTCGAGCTGCTCAAGCTGCTCTACGAAATTTTCATGATCGGGCGCCGCAACGGCCTGATCGCCCTGGAGGAGCACGTGATGAATCCCAAGGCCAGTGCGGTCTTCCAGAAATACCCCTCCGTGCTGAACCACCACGAGCGGCTGGAGTTCCTCTGCAACGGCCTCAAGCCCGTCATCGACGGCAAGATCAAGCCGGACCAGCTGGAGGATCTCATGACCGCCGAGCTGGAGGCCAAGGAGACCGAGGGCGAGCATCCGGTGCACGCCCTGCAGATGATCGGCGATTCCCTGCCCGCCATCGGCATCGTGGCCGCCGTGCTCGGCATCATCAACACCATGGCCTCGATCGCCGACGGCCCCGAGGCCGTGGGGGAAAAGGTGGCGGCGGCCCTCACCGGCACGCTGCTCGGCATTTTCTTCGCCTACGGTTTCGTCAACCCGATGTGCGGCCGCATCAAGCACAACAACGCCTCGGAGATCCAGTGCCTGCGCTGCATCATGCAGGCGGTCGCCGGCTTCGCCAAGGGGCTCGCGCCCCTCACCGCGGTCGAGATCGCCCGCCGCTCCCTCGACAGCTCGGTCCAGCCCGGCGGCGACGAGCTCGAGACGGCCCTGAAGGGCCTCGGGACCAAGTAACGCGGCACCCCCATGGCCAGAAAAAAAGAGGCGCACCACGGCGGAGCCTGGAAGGTCGCATTCGCGGACTTCATGACGGCCATGATGGCCCTTTTCCTCGTGCTGTGGATCTCCGCCCAGGACGAGAAGATCCTCATCGCCACCTCGCAGTATTTCCAGAACCCCTTCAATTCCCCGATGGACAACACCTCCGGGGTGATGCCGTTCAACAGCAACAAGACCACGACCTCCTCCGGCAAGGACACGGGCACGGAGAAGGAGATCGACCGCAACAAGCAGATCGAGATGACCTTTCTCAATTCCGTCGCGGCGGATTTCTACCGGCTGCTGCACCTGGATGAAAACCTGGAGGACAAGCCCATCGACATCCAGGTGACGTCCGACGGTCTCCGGGTGACACTCTTCGACCGGAGCAAGCGCCCGTTGTTTGTCAAGGGCACCACCGAGTTCACCGAGTGGGGCCGTTACCTGATGCAGAGCCTGGCCTGGACGATCGAGCGCCACCATTTCCGCGTGAGCATCGACGGCCACACGCGGCAGGCCGCGCCGGGCGGCAATCCCGAGTATTCCGCCTGGGAGCTTTCCGCCGACCGGGCCAACGCCGCCCGCCGCAGCTTGGTGCACTACGCCATCGACGACAAGACCATCGAGCGGGTCACCGGCTATGCCGACACCCGGCCGCTCCCGGGTGAAAAGCCCGATGCCGAGGCGAACGGCCGCGTGACCCTGAGCCTCACCCTGACTTCCAAGACCCCCAAGGATGATCCGTCCGGCGACGCCTCCGGCAAGACCCCGGCGGCCAGGAACGGCCTCCTGCGCGCAGGGGCTGGGAAACCCTCCCCATGAAATCATTTCTTCAAGGCAAGCGCACGCTGGACATCGCCGCACTCCGGTCGCCCGCCGCGTCGGCCGCGCTGGCCGAGGCCACCCGCGGCTGCACCAGTCCGGCCACGCCGACCGGCGTCGCCCCGCTCATCGATATCGTGAAACAGGGGGACAAGATCGTGCGCATCGTCGTCACCTGCACCTGCGGCGAGCGCACCGAGATCGAGTGCCTCTACCCGCCGGGCCAGTAGGGACCGTCGTCCCGCCGCGGGGAAAATTCTGCTCGACGCAGTCCGGGCAAATATTGCCATCCGCGATCAGGAGATTCGTAAAATGTTAACAGATGACGAGTAGCAAACTTGGCACGGGCCTTGCAACAGTCGACGCGGATGAACATTGGTCTCTATCAAAGTGCTGCGGCGCTCACCGCCCTTGAGCGTTGGCAGGATGTTGTGGCCCAGAACATCACCTCGAGCCAGACGACCGGCTATCGGAAGCGGACCGTGAATTTCAGCACGCAGCTCAGCGGCCAGCTCCAGACCGAGTCCGGGACCCGGCTCGGTCGCGACGGCAGCGGCATGGCGACAGTTTTCCCCAAGGTCGACACCGGCATCAACTTCACCACCGGCGAGACCGAACCCACGCGGCGCGACCTGGACGTCGCGATCCAGGGCGAGGGTTTTTTCGAGGTGCAGATGCCCGACGGGGCCAAGGCCTACACCCGCAGCGGCGAATTCAGCATGCGCAACGACCGCACCCTGGTCACCACCGGCGGCCAGGAGGTCATGAGCGAGAGCGGCTCGCCGATCACGCTGCTGCCCGGCGGGGGCGACGTGGTGATCAACCGCGATGGCACGATTTTCCAGGGCGGCTCGTCGCTGGGCAAGCTGTCCGTCCAGAAGTTCGCCGATCCCGCGAAGCTGACGCCGGTCGCCGGCGGCTACTTTCTCGCCGGCGCCGGGGTGCAGCCCGAGCCCGTGGACAAACCCGAACTGCTCCAGGGCTACCTCGAGGGCAGCAACGTCACCCCTCTGCGCGAGATGGTGGACATGGTGCTCATCTCCCGCGCCTACGAGGCCAACCAGAAGATCATCACCACTGTCGACCAGACGATGCAGAAGACCCTGGACGCGCTCGGATGACCCCGCCGATGAAATTTGCAGCCGCTAGCAAGACCAAATCACGACTGCATGGCCGTGCACGCTTTGGAGGCGTGCCGGCCCTTTCTTTCCCCCCCTCCCGCCGCCTATGAACCTTTCGCTCTACTCCGCCGCCACGGGCATGGAGGCCCAGCAGCTCAACCTCAACACGATCGCCAACAACCTGGCGAACGTGAACACCCCCGGCTTCAAGCGCAGCAAGATCGAGTTCCAGGATCTGCTCTACCAGAAGCCCCGCTCCTCCGGCACGGATTCCGGCGGCGGCAACCTCGTGCCCACCGGCATCGAGGTCGGCAACGGCTCGCGCGTCGCCGCGACCTCCAAGGTCTTCACCCAGGGCCAGCTCACCCAGTCGGGCGAAAACCTCGACCTCGCGATCCAGGGCGACGGCTTCTTCGACGTGCAGCGCCCCGACGGCACCATCGGCTACACCCGCGACGGTTCCTTCAAGCTCAACGCCCAGGGCCAGGTGGTCACGGTCGACGGACTGCCGATCCTCAGCGGCTTCCAGCCCATCCCCCCGGGCGCCAGCGCCGTGAACATCGCCCAGAACGGCCAGGTCACCGTGCAGTCCGCCAGCGGCACCCAGACCTTCCGCCTCACCATGACCCGCTTCGCCAACCCCTCGGGCCTGCGCAGCCTCGGCGGCAATCTCTATGAGGAGACCGCCGCCAGCGGCACGCCCGAGTCCGGTTCCCCGTCCGAGTCGGGCTTCGGCAGCATCATGCAGGGCTACACCGAGGCCTCGAACGTCAACATCGTCGAGGAGATGGTTAACCTCATCACCGCCCAGCGTGCCTATGAGATCAATTCCAAGTCCATCCAGACCTCGGACGAGATGCTCCAGAACGTGGCCCAGATGAAACGCTGATCGCCATGTCGCGCCGCCGCCTCATTCCCGTGTTTTTGCTTCTCGCCCTCGCTCTCGCCCCGGCCGGCCGCGCCGCGGAAACCGGCCCGGGCCCGTTCACGCGCGACGCCTTCGTCGCCGCCCTGGCCGACGACTTCACCGCCCACTTCAAGCTGGAGGGCGAACTGCAGCTCGAGCTGCTGCGCGCCTGGACGGCCCCGGCCCGCACCGCCCGCGTGTGGACCATCGAGGTGGCCGAGTATCCCAATGTCATGGCGTCCTCCCTGCTCGCCCGCTGCCATCTCCTGGCCGACGGCCAGGTCGCGGGGGAGGTCACCGTCACCCTGCACGCCGCCCTCTGGCGCGACGCCTGGTCCGCCCGCCAGCCGCTGCCGGCCAACGGCACCTTCGATCCCGTGCTGCTGGAAACCCGCCGCGTCGACTTCCTGCGCGAACGCGACGCCCTGCCGGCCGCGATCGGCGACCACGACTTCATTTATGCTCGTCCTGTCCAGCCCAACCGCCTGCTCACCTGGCACGACGTCATCCGCCGGCCGCTGGTGCGCAAGGGCGACTACGTCGAGGTCGCGGCGATCGACGGCCTCCTGCAGATCACCCTGCGCGGCCTGGCGATGGAAAGCGGCGCCCAGGGCGACATGGTCATCATCCGCAACCCCGAGTCCAAAAAAGACATCTCCGCGCAGGTCGTCGCCGAAAACCGCGTGCAAGTCCGCTTTTAACCCATGAATCCCTCCCGCCCCCTGCTTTCCGCGGCCGCCGGCCTGGTGCTGGCGCTGCCCCTCTGCGCGGGCTCGCTCTGGAGCGCGGCCGGCAGCGACCGCAGCATGTATGCCGACCGCAAGGCCGCCCGCTCCGGCGACATCCTCACCATCGTCGTGAGCGAATCCATGGCCGCGACCAGCAGCCAGAGCAAGAAGACCAGCCGCGACTCGTCGCTCAACGACGCCGTGCAGTCGTTCCTCTACCCCACGACCGGCCTGCACAACGGCGCGATGCCCTCCATCTCGCTCAGCGGCAAGGCCGCCTACGACGGCGGGGGCGACGTGAGCAACAACCAGAGCCTCAACAGCCGCGCCGCGGTCCTCGTCACCGACGTCCTGCCCAACGGCAACCTCGTCATCCAGGGCGCCCGGATGGTCACCTTCTCCGGCGAGACGCAGTATGTCGTGCTCCACGGCCTGATCCGGGCCGATGATGTGGCCAGCGACAATACCGTCCAGTCCAGCAACATCGCGGATGCCCGCGTCGAGTTCATCAGCGAGGGCACGCTCACCGACGCGCAGAAGCGCGGCTGGCTGACCAAGCTCTACGAGAAGCTCCGCCCCCTCTGACCCCGGAACCGCGCCATGACCCGGAAGATTTTTCTCCTCGGCCTCTGCCTGTGCGCCCTGAACGGCGCCCGGGCCAGCCGCATCAAGGACCTCACCGTCATCGAGGGCGGCCGCGACAACCAGCTGGTCGGCTACGGCCTCGTCGTGGGCCTCGCCGGCGATGGCGACAGCAACGCCGCGACCACGCTGCGCAGCGTGGCCAACGTGCTCCAGCGCTACGGCCTCACCCTCAATCCCTCCGACATCAAGGCCAAGAACGTGGCCGCGGTCATGCTCACGGCCGACATCAGCGCCTTCCTCAAGCCCGGCGCGCGCATCGACGTGACCGTCGCCTCCATGGGCGACGCCAAGAGCCTCCAGGGCGGCGTGGTGCTGCAGACCCCGCTCCTCGGCGCCGACGGCCGCGCCTACGCCGTCGCGCAGGGCCCGGTGGTCATCGGCGGATTCCTCGGCGGCGCGGGCGGGGCGGGGGGCGCCACCGTGCAGAAAAACCATCCCACCGTCGGCACCATCAGCAACGGTGCCATCGTCGAGCGCGAGGTCCCGGCCCAGTTCGTGCACGACAACACCCTGCGCCTGCTGCTGCACAATCCCGACTTCACCTCGGCCGCCCGCATGGTCACGGCCATCAACGCCGTCTACCCCGCGGCCGCCCAGGCCCCGGATTCCGCGACGGTGTCCGTCCGGCTGCCCGCGGAATTCGCCGGCCGCGAGGTGCCGTTCATCTCCGAGCTGGGCGGCATCGATGTCTCCCCCGACTCCCTCGCCCGCATCGTGATCAACGAGCGCACGGGCACGATCGTCGCCACCTCCACGGTGCGCATCTCGCGCGTCGCCATCGCCCACGGCTCGCTGACCATCACGGTCACCTCGAACCTCGGTGTCTCCCAGCCCGGCGCGTTCAGCAGCGGCGGCCAGACCACCACCGTGCCCAGCACTCAGACCAACGTCAACGAGCAGAAGGGCGGCTACATCATCCTCAACGAGGAGCCGACCATCGAGCGGCTGGCCGCCGCGCTCAGCGCGCTCGGCGTCACGACCCGCGAGATGATGGCCATCTTCCAGACCCTCAAGCGCGCCGGGGCCCTCCAGGCCGAGCTTGTGATCAACTGAGCATGCAGATCCCGCCCCTCAGTTCCACGCCGCCCGCGCGCGCCGCCCGCCACGACCTGGCGGCGCTCAAGCGCGGCAACCTGGACCCCGCCGAACAGCGGACGGCCGTCGCCACGCAGTTCGAGGCGATCCTGCTCCGCCAGTTCCTGCAGGACAGCATCGGCTCGATGATGGGCGGCGGCGGCGAGGGCGGCGGCGGCAACGTCTACGGCTTCATGCTCACCGACACGCTCGCGCAGAAACTTTCCGAAGGCCGCGGCATGGGTCTCGCCCCCATGATCGCCAAACAACTCACGCCGCGCGGCGCGCCCGTCGCCCCGCCGGCCCCCTCCCCATGACCACGACCCCCGCCACTCCCGTCACCTGGCAGCAGCTTGCCGAGTGCCTGCGCACCGAGCTCGCCGATTACGGCGGCCTGCTCGCCTCGTTCGAGGAACAGCAGCGCGCCCTCTTCGCCCGCCACGCCAACGAGGTGCTCCGCCTCTCGAGCGAGATCGAGGGCCACGCCCGCGCCGTGCAATCCAGCCGCCAGCGCCGCGAGGATGCGGTGGCGGCGTACGCCACCGGCCACGGCCAGCCCCCCGCGGCGACCCTGCGCTCCCTGCTGCCTCTGGTCGCGGCCGAGGCCCGGCCGCTGCTCGAGGCCCTGATCGACGAGGTCAACCACCTCATCCACCGGGTCCGCCGCGTCAGCCGCCACAACCACACCCTGCTCAGCCGCACGGTCGACCTGCACCAGGAGATCCTGCGCACCCTGCGCCCCGACTCGTTCACCCAGACCTACGCCCCCAACGGCCGCATGACCCTCGGCGCCGTGTCGCCGACCCCGGCCCTGCAGGCCGCCGGCTGAACCCGCTGCACCGCCATGTCCGGCCTTTTCGCCAGTCTCAACGATTCCGTCAGCGCCCTCACCGCGCAGAGCCGCGCCCTGGAGATCGCCGGCAAGAACCTGGCGAACGTCAACAACCCGAATTACTCCCGCGAACGCGTCCTCCTCGGTTCCCGCGGCACCATCATGACGCCCCAGGGCCCGGAGAGCATGGGCGTCACCGCGCTGACCCTCCAATCCCTGCGCGACTCGCTGCTCGACCAGCAGGTCACGTACGAGACCTCGATCACCGCCGGCTACACCGCCCAGCAGTCGGCCTACCAGCGCGCCGAGGCGGGGCTCGGCGAGAATGTCGACGGCACGCAGAACTCCAGCGGCACCAGCAGCACGAGCGACACCGGGGTCGGGGCCGCCGTCGATGATTTCTTCAACGCGTTCCAGAGCCTGGCCGCCAGCCCCACCGATTCCGGCCAGCGCCAGACCCTGCTCCAGAGCGCGAGCATCCTCACCGACCGGCTCCAGCAGGCCGACCAGCGCCTCAGCCAGGTGACCAGCGACCTCAACTCGCAGATCAACACCAACGTCTCCGGCAGCAACAACCTGATCGCGAGCATCGCCAAGCTCAACGACCAGATCTTCCGCCTCGAGATCAACAACCCCGGCTCCGCGGTCGACCTCCGCGACCAGCGCCAGGCCGACCTCGAGCAGCTGGCCGCCAACCTGCCGGTCACCACCCAGAACACGGCCTCCGGCCAGCTCCAGCTCGTGGCCAAGGACACCAACGGCAACAGCGTCATCCTCGTCGACGGCGCCACGGTCAACGGGACCCTGGCCTTTGACGGGACGAAGATCACCGGCGGCACCTCGGGGGCGACCCTCGCCCTTTCCGCCGGCGCCATCCAGGGCTCGCTCACGGCCCGCGACGGCGGCGTGCAGACCCTGCGCGACAACCTCGACCAGCTCTCCGCCCAGCTCGTCGCCTCCGTCAACGCCGCCTACAACCCCACCGGCCTGACCGGCGACTTCTTCAACCCGGCGGGCACCACCGCCGGCAGCATCGCCCTCGCGGCCGGCGTCACGGCCGGCAACCTCAAGACCAGCGACGGCGGCCCCGCGGGCGACAACTCCGTCGCCCTCGCCATCGCGCAGCTGGCCGGCAAGAACTTTTCCACCGCTGGCGGCGACCAGATCGACGGCACCTTCAGCGGTTTCTTTTCCAGCACGGTCAGCAACCTCGGCCAGGCGGTTGCCACCGCCAACGCCCAGGTCTCCGACCAGACCAACATCGAGAACCTCGTGCGCACCCAACGCGACGGGGTCAGCGGCGTCTCGCTCGACGAGGAGACCGCCGACCTCCTCAAGTTCCAGCGCGCCTTCCAGGCGTCCTCCCGCGTCTTCAACACCATCGACAGCCTGCTCGACACCGTCGTCAACCACCTCGGCGTCTAACCTTCCGCCCCATGCGTGTCTCCACCAACACCGTCTCCGATACGATCGTCCGCCAGATCCAGCAGCTCGGCAGCCAGCAGGCCAAGCTGCAGAACGAGGTCGCCACCGGCCAGCGGATCAGCCAGCCCGAGGACGACCCCGCCGCCGTCGGCCGCGTCCTCAACCTTGAGAGCGAGCTCCGGCAGGTCGCGCAGTACGGCGGCAACACCACCGCCGCCCTGAACATCGCCCAGGCCTCCGCCTCCGGCCTGCAGGGTATCAAGAAGATCTCCGACCGCGCCGGCGAGCTGGTCACCCTCGGCACCGGCGTGCTCGGCCCCGACGCGATGAATGCCTACGCGACCGAGACCAACCAGCTCATCGAGCAGGCGGTGCAGGCGGCCAACACCAGCTACAACGGCACCTACATCTATGCCGGCACCGCCGTGAGCGCGCCGCCGATCACCGTCCAGCGCGACGCGAACGGCCAGATCACCTCCGTGAGCTACACCGGCAACGCCAGCCAGGCGGCCATCCCCTTGTCCGAGGCGACCAGCGTCACGCCCTCCACCGACGCCACCACCAACGCCGGCCTCGCCGATTTCATCAACCACCTGGTCAGCCTCCGCGACGGGCTCGCCAGCGGCGACACGGCCAATGTGTCCGCCGTGCAGCCGGGCCTGACGACCAGCGAGAACCTGCTCGTCACCGCCATTTCCGACAACGGCGGCGTGCAGACCCGCATCGAGGCCAGCCAGTCGCAGCAGGCGGACCGCACCACCAACATCAACCAGCTCATCTCCGGTGAGACCAGCGCCGACCTGCCTTCCACCGTCGTCAAGCTGAACCAGGCCCAGACCGCCTACCAGGCGGCCCTGCAGTCCGCCGCCATGATCATGAAGATGTCGCTCCTCGACTACATCCCCGCGGCCTGAGCCCGCGCCGCCCCGCCTTTCCACCCAACCTCCGCGTCCACCCCCCATGAAAGTCCTGCCCGAACTTTATCCCACCGTCTTGGAGGCCGCGCCCGCCAACACGTTCGCCCTGCCCCAGGGCCTGATCGGCTTCGAAAGCTACCAACAGGCCGAGCTCCTCTACCAGCCCGACCATCTGCCCTTCCTCTGGCTGAAGCTCATCGGCCCGCGCGACGCCGTGCACTTCATCGTGATCGAGCCGGGCGGCATCGTGCCGGACTACGAACTGGAGCTGTTCGACGAGCACGCGATGGCGCTGGACCTGAACGACGCCGCCGAGGCCATGGTGCTGAACATCGTGACCCTGAAGCGGCAGGACCCCATCGAGGCGACGGTAAACCTGATCGGCCCCGTCGTCATCAACCGGCGCACCCGCACGGGCCGCCAGCTGGTCATTTCCAATTACTCCCGCTACAGTGCGCACCACTCCCTGGTCGAGAAGACCCAGGGGGCGAGCCGCGTCAGCATCACGTGAACAACCAGACAAGGAGGTCGCCATGTTAGTCCTGTCCCGCAGAGTCAACGAATCCATCGTCATCGGTGGCAACATCGAGATCCGCATCACCCGCATCGAGGGTGACGTCGTCAAGATCGGCATCGATGCGCCCCGGGAGATCCCCATCTTCCGCAAGGAGGTGCTGAACGACATCGTCGCCTCCAACCAGGCCGCCGCGATGAAGCCCGCCGCCTTTCCCGCCGGCCAGCTGCCCCGGCTCGCCCGGGCCCGGGACGCCGGCCCGTCCGCTCCGCCGCTCCCGGGCGGCTTCAAGCCCACTTCCCGGACCTGACCGTCCGCCCTCTCCACGCCCCGCCCGCCCGCATCCCCCTTTCCCCATGAGTGCCATCAATACCAACGTCCAGGCCATCACCGCCGCCCGCAACCTCGACCAGACGCAGGAGCTGCTCGCGCGCTCGCTCAACCGCCTGTCCTCCGGCTCGAAGATCGTCAGCCCCGCCGACGATCCCGCCGGCCTCGGCGTTTCCGAGAAGCTGACGGCGCAGAACCTCCGGGTGCAGGCCGCCTCGACCAATGTGCAGAACGCGGTCTCCTACGTGCAGACTGCCGACAGCTACATGGCCAACGTCACGAACATCATCTCGCGCCTGAGCGAGCTCAGCACGCTCTCCTCCGACGTCACGAAGAGCTCGTCCGACGTGTCGCTTTACCAGCAGGAATTCACCGCGCTGCAGGACCAGCTCCGGGCCACCATCGGCGGTTCCACCGCCGAGATCGGCGGCACCACGGGGGTCGCCTCGCCCCTCGGCGCCTTCAACGGCACTACGCTGTTCGGCTCGGCCGCGGGCCCGACGATGAGCATCGGCCAGGCCGCCGGGCAGCAGCTGACCATCCCCAACCTGAACCTGCGCACCGGCCCGATGCTCAGCCTCATCCAGCAGGATGCCAGTGGCCATTACACCCTGAAGGCCAGTGATGCCGGCGCGCTCACCGCCATCACCGGCACGACGCAGCAGGTGGCCACCCAGCGCGCGACCCTCGGCGCGGCCGAGTCGCGCCTGAACCTCGCGGCCGGCACGCTGCAGGTCGAGTCGCAGAACATCTCCGCCACCATCTCCCAGATCAGCGACGTCGACGTCGCCCAGGAGTCGACCAACCTGGCCAAGTACAACATCCTCGTCCAGGCCGGCACCGCCATGCTCGCCCAGGCCAACCAGACGCCGCAAAGCGTGTTGAAGCTGCTCCAGTAACGCGGCGGGAGGCGACCTTGCCAGCCGCAATGGAATGCGGTTGACTGGCGCGCATGAACTCCGGCTGGACATCAGCGAGGAGGCGCTCGCGCAGTTGCACGCACTGCCCAGGGAGCAGCGTCGCCGGATCGGCCAGCGGCTCGCGGCTTTGCAGCACGACCTGCAAGGTGACGTTAAGAAGCTCTCCGGCCAGGTCGGGAAATATCGGTTGCGTGTCGCGATAACCGGGTTCTGTTCACGCTGGAAAAGGACCTCATCTTCACTCAGCTGGTGAAGGACCGAAAAGATGCCTGCCGCGATTAAACGATCCATCCGCTCAAAGCCCACCTTGCGCCACCTCAGCGCCGAGATGATACGGTTGCGCGAGCGGGTCGAGGACTTGGAGGATCTTCGCGATCTCAATTCCGCCATTGCGCGCAACGCGGGCAAACCCGGCGTGCCTTGGGACAAGGCCAAGAAGGCCCTCGGGCTCGCCTGAGAACGGGCTTCCGTTTCGGCCTGGAAACACCCAGCGTGTGAGGGTGGCTGGAGCTACCTCATTATTAGCTGTTGAGCCAGTGTGTAAGCACACGTCGGACAACCGCGCCTCAACTCGCGAAGGGTGCGCCCGGAGTCCACAGTCAG